>Ga0181524_10000219_pt1 | contig 70154 bp, 34 predicted proteins | sample PEATcosm2014_Bin_34_FD_119761 | JGI IMG/M metagenome (GOLD analysis project Ga0181524, IMG submission 119761) | Peatland microbial communities from MTU Mesocosm Facility, Houghton, MI, USA - PEATcosm2014_Bin05_60_metaG | ecosystem: Environmental > Terrestrial > Soil > Wetlands > Peat | place... | reverse complement strand
CGCGGATCAGCTCGCCCTCATCACTACACCCGAAAAATGAGGAAAGATTGGCCGGTCAATCTCGGAATTTCGCTCAAGCACACCGGGACGGAATCGTCGTTGAACGGTTACGAATCATGCCAAAAGAGGCGCGAAAAGCTCGGAGCGATGTCGAGCATCTCAACCATTGCGTGCCTGCCGTACCGCTGGGGGCGTTCTCCGCCCGAGCGCCTGCACGACTAATCAGAATTGGCGCGAAGCTTGCGCTCTCGTACTCAGCCGCTTCGTAAGGTCCCTGGTAAGTCCTCAGCGGCCGCAAGGACCAGCTCTTCGCTGTTGCCTGCGTTGAGCCGCTCGTAGACTTCAAATCGGCGCTACGCGTCTCCACGATGTGGTGCGCGGGGAAGGCCGGAATCGGCTCGACTGGGGGAAACATTCTCGGAATCTTTTCGCCCGCGTAGCCCAAGTCGCGTCGGCAGCGAAGGTCGACGATCCGTGCGTTCGTGTTCCTGGTGCGGATGACGCAGCCGCAACCGTCAGGGGCGGCGATTCCCGGAATCGCGGTTTGGTCCCACTGGATGATCCCGATCCTCGCCCTGGAGCTGAATGAGGAGGCTACTTCGAATCGGCGACGTCCAGCTTGGGAAAACGCTCCAAGATCGTATACTGAGAATCACCGGGTTTCCTGAAACGCACTGAAGTGCACGCCGTTTCCACTTCTGCCCGTCGAACACCTGCGAATGGAGTCACAACGGAGTCACGCCTCCAGACGGTCCTGGCTATCGGAAGCCTCCTGTTGCGGGTCGGCAACGGTTGTAGGCCCTGCTGGCGGCGTCTGAAATGGCGTTGTAACTACGGCGTTCCAATTCGTCCTTAAACGCCTCGGCGTGGTAGCAGATCTTTATCGGGAACGGCCTTTTGAGGTAATCCTCCTCAGCAAATATCCCGAACTCTTCCCATGATAGGATCTGGTGAAAGCCGACCAGCCAGCCAACATCCACGTGGGGCGTCGCCACCGACCCGTACTCCGTAAATGATCGTTCCCAGGTAAACCCGAGTTCCTGCCATAGTGATTCCGTCGGGTCGATGCTTGCGTGACGGACGTCCCCGATGCTCTTGGCGACTTCTTGTACCGCGTCGGATTCCGGATGCTCCAGTAAATACCGCAGGTAGTCTTCATCGGGAAAGAGTTGTACCCCCGCCGGGTCGATTCGGACGCGGATGATAACAGCACCGTCGGGCGCTCCTTCCAACCCTGCCCGAGGATTGCCCGCGTAGTACGCCGCCCATCGGTTCGTCAGGTACACCAGCCCGGCCGGCGATTTCCATCCTTCGTTCCACTGATTCGGGGCGGCGAAACCTGGTCTGATACCCTCACGTGCGATCTGCGGCAGCCGGGAGAGCGCCGTTCCATGAAACAGATCCAACATCCTCTTTATGACGAAGCCAATTCTAGATGGCGTTCAGAATTTCCTCGACCGCTTTGTTGCTGCCGATTGTCACAGCCAGTATCCATCACTCCATCCCCAACCTCCAACCTGGGTGCTCCAGTGCAGACAGAACACATCAAGCCCGGAGTCGTCCAGCCTGGCTGTCGGGCAGAGGCGCCCGTCTTGCTCTCGAGGTAACAAATAGGAATTTCCAATCTTTTTCTAAGTTATAATGGATTTTCTCGCACGCGAACTGCGGGAGGTTGGGGTGATGGCGTCGTGTGGAGCGTGTTCGCTGAAGCTCTGTAGAGGCGGAATCGAGTGGTTTCGTACCCCCGCTGATTGAGGTTGCCATGGTATGAAAACGACCTTTTCATCGCCTGGCGATACCATAGGACACCCTGGTGCAGGATGACCGGGGCACTCGCGGCGTCACCACCCCGACCATTGAATGGGTCAGCCCCGCACATGCCGCCGTTCTCAGAGTACTTCTCCGAGGAGAACATCATCAACGAACTCTGTCGGGCACGAGTGAAACTCGCGGGGAAACGCCACGATGCCGCGTTCCTTGACAACATGGCACGCACGGCACGTCCGCCGCACAATGTCCCGCCGTCGGACTGGGGCACGATAGCCCTGGATGCTTTTCCCGGTCGGCGCGAGTGGCACCGCTTTCGAGCGAGGCAGCGCGGCAACACGTCCGCTGCTGAAGTGAACCACCGCGCCCTTTGCACAGCGGTCGTGGTGCTTCGGCAGCAGACGCCACGGCCATCATGGGCGAGCAAGCTCGATCAGATCGTCAAACGCATCCGCAACCGCGCCCTCTCCACACGACCATTCGTTTTCGGACGGCCAAGCATCATCGCACCCCCAAAAGAACCGGGTGGACACCTGTACCGGCCGCTCGCCACATATACCCTGGAGAACAAGATCATCGAGGGACTCACAGCACGGTATCTGCGGACCATGCTCGACAAGGCGCTTTTGCCATCCTGCATGGCTTTCCGTTGCCGTAAGAAACACCGGCCGCCACCAAGCACCCACGACGCCTTAGCAGCCATCATGATGATGCGCGCGAGTCATCCGGGAAAGCCCCTCTTTGTCGCCGAATGCGACATCAAAGGATTCTTTGACTGCGTCGGGCACCGTGTCGCGCGGGAATCCGTGGACGCCCTCATCGCGGACGCGACACAACGCGATCCCAGCCTCAAGGTCGATCAGCGCGCCAGAGAGATTCTCGAAGCCTACCTCCAGAGCTACTCCTTCGTGAATAACGTACGAGGCGCAGCCCAACCCAAGCTTCAAAAGCATGACCCCAAGGGCACGTTCAAATGGCACGAGCGGGACCTACAGCAACTCTATCGGAACACGGCGCTTCCCGCGATCGGCGTGCCACAAGGCGGAGCGCTCTCGTGCCTGATCGCGAACGCCGTCCTCCATCGCGCCGATAAAGCCCTCGCCGATATCAAACAACAAACAGGCACACCACTGCTGTACCTGCGGTATTGCGACGACATGATCCTCATCTCCACGGACGAAACGGTTTGCCATGCTGCATTTCAACGATACGGACACACGCTCCGCTCCTTGCGCCTGCCAGCACACCCACCAAAGCATGTTGTCAAGTACGATAAGAAATTCTGGGAGGGGAAGTCGAACGCACCATACGAATGGAGCGCTGCCGGCGTCCCGTGGATACAATTCGTCGGATACCAGATTCGCTACGATGGTCTCGTCCGCATCCGCCCCAAATCACTCAAGAAGCAGCTTACGGCTGTCACGAGGACCACAGACCGCGTACTTGCAGCTCTCAAGCGTGCCGACAGCCAACAAGACATTCGCCGCACCGCACGAGAGATCCAGCATCGACTACGGCAAAAACTCATCTCGATGAGCGTCGGCCGCATCACTTTGGGCACGAACTACCACGCCCCACAACCCATGTGCTGGGCAGCAGGATTTCGAGGACTCGCGGGAAGGACGATCTGCCGCAACCACCTCAAAGTGCTTGACCGCCACCGCGAACGCCAAATTCAACGCCTCCGCCGACACCTTAAGAACTTTCACCTCCCACAACCACGGCCTGCCCGCCACAAGACCGACGCCCATAAGTACTACGGACGCCCGTTCAGCTATTGGGCCCAGTTTCCCTGAATCCAAGCCGAGGGCCAGTCGACGTTCAGCTTGGCTGGCTGGACGCCGTCGCCGCCTGCGCCCCATGCCGGCACGCAGAGAGTCGCCGCTCCAGAGCCTCAGACAAGCCTCGATGATGCAACTGCTCCAGTAGGGACGCGACTACATGCTCAGCAGGGCATTGCGATCGCGAACCCTCGACAACGCACTCACCCTCACAACCCACGTGCCCACGGCATGACGACACCCCCGCCGGGGGCGGTCTTGCCAACTATGCGAGAATCGAAACTGAGTTTCTCCGGGGAAGGACAAATAGCATTGAGCGCGACGACCAAAATCGAATGGACGGATGCCACCTGGAACCCCGTTCGAGGTTGCGTAAAGATCAGCCCCGGATGCAAACACTGCTACGCAGAAACCTTCGCCGAACGCTTCCGCAACTTGCCAGGCCACCCCTACCAGTACGGCTTTGACCCACGGCTCGTCCCAACAAAGCTTCTCGAACCGCTCCAGTGGACAACCCCGCGCACCGTGTTCGTCAACAGCATGAGCGACCTCTTCCAAGACGCCGTGCCCGACGAGTACATCGCTGCCGTCGCCACCATCATGCTCCGAGCCAACTGGCATACGTACCAGGTCCTCACCAAACGCGCCGACCGCCTCCAACAACTCCTCACCACCACCATCCACGAGGCAGGGATGGCAAAGCATATCTGGTGGGGCGTCAGCGTCGAGGACAAAAAACACGGCCTCCCGCGGATCAACCAGTTGCGGCGCACGCCGGCAAGCCTCCGGTTCTTGAGCATCGAACCACTCCTTGAAGACCTCGGCACCATCGACCTCACCGGCATCGACTGGGTCATCGTGGGCGGCGAAAGCGGCCCTGGCGCAAGACCCATGAGGGCCGAATGGGTACGCGCCATCAAAGCACAATGCGACGAGCAACACACCCCGTTCTTCTTCAAACAATGGGGTGGGGTCCACAAAGCCACCAACGGACGACTCCTCAACGGACGAACGTACAACGCCATGCCGTCGCGCAACAACACCCCGGCACCCGACCGAGCCGTCCGAGAGCAACTCCTAGAGGAATCACGACTCCTCACAACGGGTTGGCCGGCAACACCACTCCTGACCACCATCACCACCGCACAACTCGCTTTGGTACGATAACAGACAGTAACGTTCTTGTTTTACCGGATGAAGCCTATCGAATCGTCCTTTTTCGACGGCAAACGACCGTGGTCCCGCATTAAAGACCGGGTGCTCGGCGCGTACCTCCCACCCTACCTGCGCAAGCTCCAACGACTCCCACAATCCATCCTGGTCGTCGATTGCTTCGCGGGACGCGGAGAATTCAGCGACGGCACACCAGGATCACCACTGATCATCTGCCAGGAAATCAAAGCGCACGCGCCAAATCGCGCTACTGCGTACTTCGTCAACAAACGACCGGCACACCACGAAGCACTATCGCGCACCATCAAGAGCTTCACGGATGCCGGCATAGCGACAACCATCCTGGGCCAGAGCCAGACCTTCCTCGAAGACCTCAACCGCCAGCTCACCAACCAGAGCCTCTTCGTCTACCTCGACCCCTTCGGGATCAAAGGGTGCACGTTCAACGCGACCAAAACACTCCTCCAACGCGACACGGCAACCAGCACCGAGCTGCTCATGACGATGAGCATGCCCATCCTGCACCGCCTCTCCGCACGACGACGCACAGCAACCGCGAACCCGATCATCAATCGATTCCACGCCCTCCTCGACGACGTCCTCGGCGACGTTCCCTGGCGGGCCATCATGCACGACCCAACCCTCACGTCCGCGCAAAAGGAAGAGATCGTCATCGCCGCCTACTGCAACCAACTCCGCAAGTACACCCGGTACGCCTGCAGCTGCCCCGTCAGGAACCGGGACGACGAGCGCGTCAAATACTACATCGTCTTCGCCTCGCGACACGTCCACGCGCTCTGCCTGATGAACGACATCATGCTCAACGCGTACCAGGACCACACCTTCGCGCAATCCATCGAGGACCTCCCACTTTTCGCTGGCGTCATCGACGATTGGCGAGCAACGCGGACCAACGAAACCCGCGCGCTCGCAATCATCATCACCAACGCCGTCAAGCAAGAGCAGCGCATCACGCGCGAACAGCTCTGGGAAACCATCGTCGTCGAACACTTCATGCAATACCGCGAAGCAGAATACCGTAGCGCAGTACAAACGCTCGTCCACGACGGCGCCATCCACTGCGAGCCACCCGCCCGCAACGGGCGACTCAACGATCACACCATCCTCCAGCCCATACAGAGACGAACGCCCACCAGCATCACGAGAGAACTCCCCGCCCGACGATCATCCTAAAAAGAAAAACAACAAACGGGGACAACGGACAACGCTAGAGGGTGGAGTGAACCCCAAAATTGAGACATGGAAATTAGGGACACTCTTCTGTGCTTGACCCGCCCCGGAATCAGAGACAGGGAGCGACTTGAGACCCAGCCTCGTGTGCAGAGATTCTCAGAATCCTTCGCGGGATTTCGATTCGCCCGTTCCCGGACTCCCACCCTCCTTGTGTTGAACTCGGCAATCTGAATACCATGGCGCACGAGCTTCGAGATCCTGGTGGAAGTCACGGATTAGCCAGCCATGCCCGCAGCTATGCGCGCCACCGCGCCACCACCGTTACCGAGCATCGCCCCAAGGCGCATCAACGCTATCTGGAATGGACCCCTTCCCGCCTGGTGGACTGGGCTCACAAGATCGGCCCGGCGACCGCCAACCTGTTTGAGAAGATCATGGCCAGTAAGCCCCACCCGGAACAGGGCTACCGCTCCTGTTGCAGATTCCGAGGGATGCCGATCAGCGTTCCGAACTGATGTCGATCACGATTCCGAAGTGATGCCGATCAGTGTTCCGAACTGAAGCCGATCAGTTTTACGGTTGTAGTTCGGAACGCTGATCGGCATCGGATTGGAACGGCGGCGCAAGGCAGCCGTGGGAACTGGACTCCACTGGTAGTGGAGAACCCAGTTGCCACAGAAGAGGCTGACCATGCGCAAGTTGAAGGAAGTTCTGCGGCTCCATTCCCTCGGACTGAGCCAGCACCAGATCGCCCGCAGTTGTTCCATCTCGCAGAGCACCGTCCATGAATACGTGTCCGCCGCCCAAGCGGCCGGCGTAACGTGGCCGCTGCCGGAGGACTGGGGTGACCAGCAGATCGAGCAGACGCTGTTTCCGCAGCGGCCCGCGCTCGCCGTTTGGCGCAAGCATCCGGAGCCAGACTGGTCGCAGATTCACCAGGAGCTGCAGACGCACAAGGACCTGACCCTGCAATTGGTCTGGCAGGAAGGACGCGAGATCCACCCGGAGGGCTATGCCTATAGCCGCTTCTGCGATCTCTACCGGCGATGGCTGAAGAAGCTCGACCTGGTACTGAGGCAGGAGCATCGCGCCGGCGAGAAGATGTTCGTAGATTACGCCGGGGCCACGATTCCGGTTCACGACCCGCAGAGCGGTGAAGTGCGCCCCGCGGCTGTGTTCGTGGGGGTGTTGGGCGCCAGCAGTTACACCTTCGCGGAGGCCACCTCAGGGCAGGACCTGCGGAACTGGATCGGCTCGCATATGCGGGCCTTCGAGTTTTTCGGCGGTGTGACCGAGGTCGTGGTGCCCGATAACTTGAAGTCCGCGGTTACGCATCCCAGTTATTACGAGCCGGATCTGAATCCCACCTACCGCGACCTGGGGGAGCACTACGGCGTGGCGATCATTCCGGCGCGGCCCTATCGAGCCCGGGACAAAGCCAAAGCGGAGGTGGGCGTTCAGGTCGTGCAGCGCTGGATCGTCGCGGCCCTGCGCAAGCGTAAGTTCTTCTCCCTCGATGAGGTCAACCAGGCGATCGCCGAACTGCTCACGCGGCTCAACCAGCGGCCGTTCCGCAAACGCGAAGGCAGCCGCGCCAGCTTGTTCGCGCAACTGGACCAGCCGGCGCTGAAGCCGTTGCCGGCCACGCGCTATCAGTTCGGTCAGTGGAAGACGGCGGGTGTCAACATCGACTATCACATCGAAGTGGAGCGGCACTACTACAGCGTGCCGTACGCGCTGGTACACCAGCAGGTCGATGTGCACCTGACGGCGGAGACTCTGGAAGTCCTGCATCGGGGAGTGCGGGTAGCATCGCACGTCCGTTCCTACGAGCCGGGAAAAGCGACGACGCTGACCGATCACATGCCCAAGGCGCACCAGAAGTATGTGGGGCGGACGCCGTCGCGGCTGATGGAAGATGCCCAGCAGATCGGACCCTGCACCGGTCAACTGGTGGAAGCGATCCTGGCAGCGAAACGTCATCCGGAGATGGGATACCGGTCGTGCCTGGGCATTCTGCGGCTGGCCAAAACCTACCCGGCCGAGCGCATGGAAGCGGCCTCGAGGCGGGCTCTGCGAGCTCGCGCCTACAACTTCCAGAGCATGGACTCGATCCTCAAGAACCAGCTCGACCGACTACCCTTACCTGGCGACCCACCCGCTCAGGCGGCCGTGGCACACGACAACATCCGCGGCGCCGATTACTTTGATTCCCCGCCGGAGGCCGAGCCTCCGGCGATCCAGTAAGTCCACAAGGAGAACCATGCTCAACCAACAAACCATAGAGAAGTTGTACACCATGCGCATGCGCGGCATGGCCGACGCTTTCACCCAGCAACAGGAAGATCCCCAAACCACGCAACTCAGCTTTGAAGAGCGCTTCGCGCTGCTGGTGGACCGCCAGTGGAACTGGCGGCAGGGCCGGGCCTTGGAGAGGCGCCTCAAAGAGGGCCGTCTGCAAGGTCCAGCCTGCATCGAAGACATCGATTTCCGCGCGACGCGAGGGCTGGACAAACAGGTCGTCCGAGCGCTGATCCACGACTCGGACTGGATCCGGCGCCATCAACATATTTTTCTGGTGGGCCCGACCGGGATCGGAAAAACGTTTCTGGCGCGAGCCTTCGGACAGAAGGCATGCCGCGATGGCTTCACTGCCTACTTTGCCACCGCCTCACAGCTATTTCGGGAACTCGAGTTGGCTCGGGCCGACGGCAGCTACGCTAAGAAGCTTCGGGTCCTGGGCCAAGTGGATGCGCTGATCGTCGACGACTGGGCGATGGCGCCGCTAACAGACGCCGAGCGCCGGGCGTTTCTGGAAATCTGCGACGAACGATACCTGACCAGGTCAACGCTGCTGACGAGCCAGCTGCCGGTGGCCAAGTGGCATGCGCAGATCGGCGATCCCACGGTGGCGGACAGCATCCTGGACCGGTTGGTACACGCCGCGCATCGGATCGAACTACAGGGGGAGTCGATGCGGAAAAAGAGAGGTGCACGCGGTGCCAAAGAGGGCGAGTAGGAGGCGGTTCGCGGAATGTTTTTGGGCGCTAACTCCAGTCGCCCTACGGGCTCCTTCCGTCAGCGCCCAAAAACACGGAGAACCGAAAAGGCAACAACTCCCCAGCATCAAGACCAAGAAAGTAAGCAAACCTCTTGACGGATGCCGATCACTGTTTCACACTGAGAGAGGCCTGCGTCGCTTCGCTCCGATCTGATCGGCATCAAATCGGAATGACTGATCGACATCATCGGAATCCCCACCTGTCTCGGCATTTTGCGGCTCGGCAAGCAGCAGTACTCCCCAGGGAGCCTGGAGGCGGCGGCGCAACGCGCGATCGCTCTCCAGGCCTGCTCCTACCAGAGCGTGAAATCGATTCTGAAATGTAACCTGGACAGCCTGCCCGTCGCACCAGATGCTTCGCCTAAACCACCGCTGAACCATCCCAACATTCGGCGGCTCGGAGTGACGATGATACCGACTTTCCTGCACCAAGTCGGCAGGCGGAGCTGGAACCTCTGGTGGATACCCTGTTCTCAACACGGTCACAGCATCAGGGGTAGATTACGCCTCAGCAGCGTACTAGAGCGAACTGAGTTGCTTCAGCAGCTCCTGTAAATCAATAAGGTGCCGCTCTGAAAACACAATGCGTTGATCTTCACCGCACAGTCGAACAGTAATCGCGGGTTCTCCGTTACCGCCGTCTTTAATAGTACGGAGCGACAAGATCTTCTCAACCGGGTTCTCCATCTCAACCGCACCGTGCTGAAACTTAGCCGAGCAGTTCGCACATAGACAGAGGACGTTGCCCAACCGATCAATTGTGCGGGCTTTGGTGCGAGATACCAGGTACTTGCTGATGAAGAAGGGATGTCCAGTACGCATGCGGAAGCCGTCCTGGCAGATCTGGCAGCGTCCCTGGTACTCCTCGACAAGTTGCTGCCTCACTTGCGGATCCGGACATTCCCATTCTTGTTGTAGGACCTCAGAAATTCGCTCCTCCCGCGGGGGTTCGTTGGACAGGTCGGCTGCAATCTCAGCATCAGTTCGCTCACGACGGTGGTCTGGTTGCGTTACAGGCCCAGGGCCGCTGGTCGATTCGCTCATGGCAGAATGTGGCTTACTTGGCCGGCGGAACACGGTCTTGATCTCAGACGCGTAATCCAACTTCGCGGCCTCCTGCGAGGGTCCGGAGCCTTCCTGTTGACCCTGCGCACCGCCAGAACTTCCCAAAGAAACAGCTTCTCCGCAATTCCCCCCTGCACCATCTTCACCGAGCAGTACTTTTCCCTCCGCAGACAGAGTCCAGTCCCGCTTTGAAATCAGTGATCGCGCCCGTGCAGCATCGGAGCACAGAACCTGAAATATGAGGCTCTCTACATCGCGGTAGGGGCGGTTCTGCATAATGCCCCTGGCGATGGCTTCAGCGACCTCTTGGCGAACTGCTTCGCGGTCTCCTCCTGAATCCTCAACGAAGAGGCGCTTGTTTTTCAAATCCCAATACGCCATTCGCTTACCGACCACACACAATCGCCCCAGGGTGAAGAGAATACTGAGGTTCCCGACAGATTCCTCCTGCGTCTCGGTCAACGCCGACAGTATGCGTCCCTGGTCCAGACGATCGACTTGCTCCTTGTCCAGAGTGTTAGCTGCCCATGCAAGGACCTGCGCCTTTGCAGCGGCCGTCAGAAACCTTGGTGAAGCGACATGCCCACCGACAGGGGTATTCATGCACAGGATGTTCACCGACTCGGAAAGGAACCTCGCCCCTAAGGCCCGGTACAGATCCTCGATATCAGCGTACGATGCCTTCTCTGGCCGCCAGACAAAGGCAGCATCAGACCCTTTGAATACCCGCCGAATCTCGCCATCATCAGCGACGTAGCAATCAGTGGGAGTTTTGAACCCAGCCTCGCGGCACCAGAACCTCACATTGGCAGCGAAACTGTTCCACCACGCGGGCGGCGCGGAACCCCAGCGGACTCGCCGGCAGTCCGGCAGAAGAACCTGGAAGATCTGGGTCATCGGCCTCTCGATGTCCACAGCGGCTGAAGCTGGTGCGCTCGCCAAAGCCAACCAACGGTTCGCGAAACTCTCGGTGTCGACGTCCGCTTTGACCCCCAGATCGTCGACGAAGAACTCGCGTAGCTTCGGGTACGCCGATTCCAAGTATCCAAACTGATCACCGAAGGTCCCCGACCGATCCGACCACACAACCTCACCACTGCCAAGCCATCTCCGGCCGCGGCTCGGCAGATAAATCAAAGGTTTGTCTCTAAACTCCTGCTGCAGACTTTTGCCTGCACTCAGATGTGCCAGTAAACTGTAAATCTTCGATGCGAGCACCGAATTCGCCGCACCGACTTCCGCCTGCGCCTCCAGAACTCCCACGAGATCTTTCGCGGTCGCTGTCCGACGCACGCCCAACAGATCAATTGACCAATCCGGGAGGTCCTCGCTGACATATGCCGCAGCCTGTCCCAAAACGGCGGATATTGTCTGGTCCTTGATGAACGCATTCTTCGGGATCTCAAATCCAAGGCTTGTCGGAAGCCAAGAGGCCGCTTTCAAATCTTGAACAAACTCGGAGTCAAACGTCTTCGATCTGGATCCGTAATGCGAGTACTCCATTCGGGCATATAACCATGCCTCCCGACTCGCCGCGGACGCCGATCCCTGCCTCCTCAGCCAAGCCGTCACTGCTTTACTTCTTCGATCTAGGTCAGCCTGCGGCACGCCCCGCGCCAATTGGCAGAGCCACGACGGCGAGACGGGGTTCTTCAGGGTTTTCGCACCGGTTGACCGTTCCGTACTCGCCGCAAAGCAACCCTTTTCGTAATCCGATTGCTCGTGAGTCTGCCAAGTGACAATCGCGTGAACTCGGGGAAACGGTGTATCGGTGATGCCGAGCCGACTGAAGAATTGCCTGAGGACATCCCGCTCCACCGCGACCGCTTTGTCCTGCACATACTGGTTAGACAGAACCGCGATATGACGTCTATCTTGGTCCGTTTCGAAAATCTGCTGCCATCCCACTCCAGGGTCCATGGCACTCGGCGTAACGACGTGTTGGATGCCAGATGTTGAACGTAGCGTGCTCAAAAGCGAACGCTCTTTCGTACTCAAGATTACTGCGATATCGCCAATCTTAGCAGTCTCATCACACCATCTCGCCAGGAATCTGGTTCCAGATATGATGGCCGCCTCTTCCATACCGGTGAAGTCCCGATTCACTCGATTGACAATGTCGATGCAGTAATTGATCCTGCTGAAGGAGTACACTCCGAGGATCCCCGGTAGCCACTCCTTCAATCCTGGCTGGTTCTCGACCAATGTTTTGAAGTCCCTTCGGAGGAATGCCACCGATATCCTGATTAGCGTAGGAACGCTGTCAAGAAACGCTCGGTCCTCTGGCGAAGCGGAAAGATAAATCGGCTGCTCACAGTCGCATGACAGCCGCCCGTCGATTGGCACGATTGCACAGGCTCGTAAACGTTGGGTCAGGCCATGATCTATCGCCAGTGTTCGCAGGTACTCATAGCAGCTAACGAACCACTCCAACGGCTGTCGTGAGAGCCACAGGTGGTCACCCAAGCACTGTACCGCGTCATCCGCAGTCACCGACGGCACGCCAAGCTGATCGAGTTGCTCAGCAAAGCGTTCAATCTTGCCAGAACACAAACTACTCTGGCAGAAGGCCGCCGCGGGATTGGGATTGCTGAACAGCGTGCGAAACCGGTCGTCGCCACGGCGCGCATCCGCCGGAACGAGCAGGTCGTCCCCGTGTTCCTTCACAATTACACTGCTGCCCTTAAGGGCGTCGTGGATAGCGACGGCGACACCTCTGAAGAACTCTGGGCGATCACGGTCCACCAGGAGGGGAAGAAAACAGTACGCCCGGCACCGGTGTTCACGTTGCAGCAGCAACTCGCGGAAGGCCGTCACAAAGCAGGGAGCGATACAATCGCGAAGCCAATGATTCCACGGCTCATCCTCCTTGATCCCCTCCCGCGACGCTGTCAAGAGAAAGTCTCCGTTCACCAGAAAGGGCAAACCACTTCCCGTGAGGACCGGGAGGTAGGCGTACACGTCACGTCGGGGTGTGGTTCCTGGGGAAAGAGGCAGTGCGACGGTTATGTCGCGTTCCGTGATCTTCTCACGCTTTGCCGCTGCGATGCCGACGGGACGCTCGAAGGTTAGCGTTTTGACCCAAAACACGTCTTCAGGTGACGGAACACTATGCTCCTCGGCTACAGTCTCACAAAGCAGGCGCACCAAAGGCGCCGCGCTATCGTCTTTGATAACCGTACACTCGTACTCGCCCTCAATGGTGATATTCAACGACCTAAGCTTCTTCAAAAACAAGATCGTTTCTGGTGCGATACTCCGTAATGACCTCGACAGGCCGGCAAAGCTGCCGCGCCTCAGCGGGAGAACGATGGTTGTAATCCCCTCCTGGACGCGCAGCGGAGTCTGATTGACCCATTCCGGTACGATGTAGCCCAGCCCAGTCAGCGCTTCGGCTTCTGGTAGTCGAATCCTATAGCCACCAGAAAACACATGCGGTGCAGTGCTTACCTGAAATACGGACTTGAAGCCAATTCCCTTCTCGCCAATGTAGCCCTCCTGTTTGGTCTTCGTTGACCGCCCGACGTCACAGATCGCGTCAATGTTATCCGCCTGGAAGCCAGATTCGTTGTTCTCGATAACGAGAGCACCCTCCGCGCCCGCAGTCTGGGTTGGGTCTTCCCGAGTTAGCGTGAAGGACAACGTTGGATCCACGCCTGCTGCGTAATGATTGTCCTCAGCGTTTTGAATCAGCTCGAAGATGAAGTGAACATCTTTGGAATAAAGCCCTTCCGCTAGCTGCTCAATCGTCCTCCTCAGCTTCGCAGCCAATGGGTTCTGCTGGAGAAGGCAGTTGCGCAAGTCGTCGATCCAGAAGGTATCTGTCCGAATCTTTGCGATGTGTGTTCGAGCGCTCATCAGTGAGTAACCCGTACGATCCCGACAGCAATCGTCTGCGCGGTGATATCGGCTTCGGTAATTGCCCGTTCCATTTCCGCGCGACGTTGCCCGTAATCGCTCTCAGCAGAAGCGATCTGAGACAGCCGCATTCTCCGAATCCGCTCATCAGTTGCTTTTGCGAGCTGCTCGTTTAAAAGCGCGAGTCTCGCCCGATGGCTGGTCGCGAGACTTGCCAGTCGATATGCCGCGAGTTGCTTGGTGTTGTTCTGGTGTTTCGTTCTCGCCGCCATCCAGAGTGCATAATGCTGCCCATCGAGTTCATCGAACACGGCGGCCGGAGGCAGTGTCTCGGATCTCTCAACCGCAACGGACTTGGTGATCAATTCGCGAAAGCGGAGGGTCAGATCTGGAGTTGGACAGACTGGCTGCAGAGTCAGATCGGGCTGAAGTCCCTGGTAGCGCCACTGGTAGATAGCGAACCGGTACTCTCCGGCTGGTGTCAACTCATCTTTGACAGCAAAGACGCACCCCAACCGGTCGGACGATTCCGCAGATCGAGCAGCTTGCCGTACCAGCGGATGCACTGGAGTTAGAAGTGTGGCATCGGGATTGTTCGCCGCGGCTGAGGCATCGAAGGTGACGCTTAACAGTGGGCTCGCCCCCTTCAGCCAACCCTCCCATTCTCGAAACGGTGCCGAGGTCTGACGTGGCAACTGCACGAAGTCCTTTAGGAGTCGGGAGCGGGCTTCCTGCGAGAGTCGCAGGGTCTTCAGCGGCTTTTCGCCGAGGAGGAAATCCTGGTCAGTGCCGAATGTCGCTCTGAGATACATCCGAACAAGGTTTTCGATCATCGCTGGCGATAGCCAATAGCTGGTAACATCTCGCAAGGCGTCGGCGTTTTGGTCGGGCGGCACTCGCAGAGCAAACAGCTCAGCCTGACGGTTCTCGAGGTCTTGCTGCTCGCGGATCAGCCGAATCTGGTTATCGGCCAGTTGGTGCAGCTTGGCTTGTCGCTCAGCCTCCGACAGCGCAAAGTTTTCAGCGATGTCACGCAACTCTCGCGTGACCTGCCCGAGGATCTCGTCGCTGGCACCGAGTTCGCGATCAAATATCCCGATTCGCAGCAAGCATCGCTGGTAGATGTCCCCGTCTACTGTTCCAGGCGTCACCACGTTGAAGATTCGCACAGACTCACTGGTCTGACCCCGTCGATCAACTCGTCCTATCCGCTGCTCGATCCTCATAGGATTCCACGGAAGGTCATAGTTTACGATGCAATCGCAGAACTGATAATCCAATCCTTCGCTGCCGACCTCGGAGAACAGCAGGATGTCCAGCGCTTCTGGGTGCTGGCGCTCCAGCTTGAATCGTCGGCGGATGTCCACGCGATCTTCATCCGGCACGTCGCCGTGCACGAGACCCACCCGGAGGCCAGCATCCTCAAGGTGCTGGAGCAGATAGCCAAGCGTGTGCCTGAAGCTGCTGAACAGCATGATGCGGTGGTTCGGCAGTGTTTGTTTCTCAGCGACGATAGCGCGGAGGGCCTCCAGTTTCGGATCGTACGGGTCCAGTGTTTCGGCCTGGCGTAGCACGTCCCGGATCTGGCTTTCGATTCTGCTGTCGATGGTCAGATCTTGTTCCTCGATCTCGAAGTCAGCCTCTGATGCGGCCGTCAATGAAAAGCGTCGCGTGAGGATGTCTCTAATCAGCGGGGCAAGGCCGAAGATGCAGCTAGCCGCCTGACGCCGGATCATGGTCATCATGAATTTAACGTTGCCGGTGGCGTGGAGTCTTGCAAGAATCGCTGCCTGGGTGGTGAGCAGATCATCATGAAGGCGGCGCTGCTGCGGGGTGAACTCGATTAAGACTGTCTCGGGTTTGCGTACAGTGAACTCTCCGATGTCCCTGCGGCGCGTCCTGTTGATCATTCCGGAAAAGGTGTGCAACTGCTCAAGCTGGTTTAGGCAAACAATCCTCCCCTGCGGGGACACGTCGGGGTGCCGCAAGACTTCCTCCACGGCGTGGAAAGTAGGGTCGTGCCGCAGCGTAAGTTCCCCCCATGGAGTACTGGCTGCCTTTTCGATTTCGTCCAGTGCCTCACCCTGCCAGTCCTGACGCTCAAGCCGAACCAGGTTTGCCGCAGCGTTGATGTGGGGATTCGGAGTGGCCATGGTCTCGAATGTAGGAAGGTCGCGAACGAGGTCCGGCCGGAGCAGGTTAAGGAGCACGAATAGATCCGTACTGCCCATTTCTAGCGGTGTCGCGGTTAGAAAGAGGACGGCCTCCGCGTTGTCGCAGAAGAAACGAACGCACCGATGCGAAAAGGTGCTCTCGTTGCGGATGTGTTGCGCCTCATCGACGATCACCAAGTCGAACCTTGGAGGCGGATTAAGATCAAGCAGACCCTTGCGCTGGCGCCTAGCCGTGCCCGCGCCTCCGAACAGAAGGTCCTCGTCGAACTGGGAGTACGGGATGATTGCCTTTGCGTACTGTTCGGGCCACGCTCCGTCGAGGTCCGTCTCCCGGATACAGTAGCGGATCTGATCACCATTGAGCGGTGTGAACCGCTCGTCGAACCGCCGCATTTCTACTTCCCATTTGCGCTCCGTGATGAGCGGCTTGGGGCAGATAACAAGGACACTGCGGATATCGCGCCTTGCTTGGAGTTCTCTGAGGATCAATCCTGCTTCAATCGTCTTACCAACTCCCACGCCGTCTGCGATCAGGAGACGTGGACGCTCTGCTCGGACGAATTTGAGGACGGGCCGAAACTGGTAGGGAACACAGTCGATGCGTCCGGCATTGAGTGAATAGAGGACCGATAGCGCGGGATGGCGGATTTGGATTCCCGTGAGGTGCCCGTGAAATTCCACCAAAGAAAGAACCTTCAAAGACGGGGCAGGTACAGGCGCGGCTAGTTGTGATTCATAATAGGTCACGACCGCGCCTTCCTGGAACACCGAATAGCGCTTCTCAGGCTGCCCAGGAATGATCGCGATGATTGCGCCCCGGAGAGATGAATTTGACTTTGGGGTAACTAGTTGACCGATTTGGAAAGCAGCCGTATCTGAGACGATCGCTTCCGCCATGGGCGCAGGTTCAGAGCTTGTTGGTGGAGCAGGTGGCACCATCACCTCGGCTTTTAGCTTGCGAACCTCATCGATCAGGGCGTCCCTGGCATCTATGACGATACCGAAGCGCTGGATCGTGTCCAGGTCCCGGAAGATGTCATCGTCGGAGAAGTTGTCAATGCTCGCGTGCGCCCATCGATCACGAACAGACCGCATTTCCTTGACGTAGTGCCGTGCTTCTGCTGGCGGATTCTTGGCTTCGCTGATCGCGTACCAGTTTTGATCGAGGACACGAAGGAGCGCCGCAAGATCAAGACCAGTCAAAGACTTTATCTTCCGCTGCTCGACAGCTCGCTGCTGCTGGAACGAAAGCGCCCGGACCACCAACTCGGTCCACCAGTTTTCAGAGAGACCCGGCAGAAGTCCCTCAAGGTACCGGCACAGCTCAGCCGCCGTCTCGTTCAATATGCCCGAAATCTTCGCATTCATAGATCCATCCCGTTCTTATAGGCCTGCTTCCGTTGGAACGTGCAGTCGGAGCGTAAGATTTCCGGCCCGTCCTCAGGGCGGCAAAGTCCCGGCGAACCCTGTCCATTCACTCGAAATGCCAGTCGTGGACTCCCCGTGCTGCCACAAGGTCCGTGCTTCCGGGGTACCACCTGCGTTTGCGTTGTTCGGCTCCATTCCTACGTCCTCCCGCATCCTGACGTTCGGCGTGGAATTCGCTTCGCCGAAGCGAAAGCGGATATTCGCATCGGATCAATCCGAATGTTCCAAGACCGCTTATTGTATTCCTGTTGACACTTCGAGCGAGCTGGTGTGTGCGGGTGGACGTCCAGGCCGGATTCGACAGCAACGTTGCTGGCCAAGTGAAGCACGGTTCAAAACGGAAACCGCGACTTTAGGCCGTTTTGAGTAGGCCATTTAGAATCAATCACTTTGCCAGTGTCTCTGGACCGCGAAGTACTTTTTGTTCCACGTGGGGAGCTGACTCCTTTCCCAGCAAAGATCTACCCGCAATTTGATAATGGCGCCGCTCCTCCCGCAAGGCCCATGGAGGCACCTATTGGCGGGCGCTGCGGAATTCGACGGGTGATTCCGATATCGCACTCTGGTATACCCGATACAGGGGCTGCTTCGTATGGAGCCGTTTCTGCAGCAGTTGACGGACCTGATTCACAGCGAACCGACGCTCGCGAAGTGGGTCGTCGTGCCGTCGTTGGCGGTCGGGCACAACATCGGCGAGAGGCTGGCCTCGGAAGGCATCGCCTGGGGCAACCTGCGATTCACTACCGTCTTCGACCTTGCCGTCCGCGTCGCGGGACCCGAACTGGCGCGTGAGGGAAAAACGCTGGTGGACCCGGCAGTCGGTCCCGCACTAACGCTGGAGCTTCTGCTCGATCTCCCCACCACCTTGCCGCCATACTTTCGGGCGATCGCTGAACAATCGGGGGTCGCGGAGGCTCTGTGGGCTACGGTCAGCGAACTTCGGCTCGCAGGAATTGGCGCTGGCGCTCTTAAGCCCGAGCGATTCGCCTCCTCCGCCAAGGCGGAAGAACTCGGCGCCCTGCTGCAGGCTTACGAACTCTACCTTCATGAACATTGCCTGGCCGATGCGGCCGATTGTCTGCGAACCGCCGCGACCGCCAAGAACAAGTTTCCAATCACGGCCGATAGCCTTCTGCTGGAGATGCCCGGATCGTGCGATTCTCCGTTGGAGCGCGCATTCCTGGACAGCTTACCTGCCCGTCGGACACCGGCTCACATCGCGGCGGTCCCAGGGCTGGAACTACCGGCAGGCTTTGCTCGCCTGAACTGCAAGGTCCAGCCTGTAGAACCCATGGATGCAAGTTCCGACGCCGCCCGACTCGCTTGGATTGCCCGGCCAGCCGAGGCTCCATCTCCCGTTCGCGACGGCTCGTTGTCGCTCTTTCGCGCCGCAGGCCGCGAGGCCGAAGTCGAAGAGGTGCTCCGTCGGATTCAGGCAGGGCCATTCCCACTCGGATCGGTCGAGGTGGTCTGCGCACAGCCAGCCGAATATGCTTCTCTGTTCTGGGAGAAGGCCGTCCGGCACGGCTGGCCCGTCACGATTGACCGGGGCGTCCCAGGAGCGCTCACTCGGCCCGTTCGGGCCGCGTTCGGACTGTGCGATTGGATCGAGAGCAACTTCCCGGCGGTGCGACTGGCGCGCATGCTCGAAGCCGGCATTCTCGAACCGGGCTCGGGGGCGGAACTCACCGGCAGCGCCGCCGCCCGCATTCTTCGCCAGTGCGGGGCCACCCTGGGGCGGAAATCCTACGCCACTACGCTCGCAGCCTTCGCAGCTTCTTGCGAAGAGCGTGCCGTCGATCTCGAAATCGACGAAGATATCCGCGTCTCCTACGGGCAACGGGCTGCCAGGGCGCGGCAACTCGGTGAATGGCTCACATCCGTGCTCGACAAGGTGCCTGAGCCATCCGGTGGAACCGTGGTGCTTGGGAAGCTGCTCGACGCCGTCGGCGCCGTGTTGAATGAAGCGGCTTCAGTCGGCGGCCCGGAAGACGCGGCGGCAAAGATGGCAGTTCTGTCCGCGCTCCGTTCTCTCGCTCCCTTGCGCGAACTGTGTCGCCCGCTGGGCTTTCATCTCGCGCTGATCCGCGCCCGGCTGGAGTCAGTTGTAGTGGCGGCCGGCCGCCCGTCGCCGGAGGCACTGCACGTATCTTCACTCGGTTCGCCATCGTTTGCCGGAAGGCCAGAGACTTTCGTGGTTGGACTGGAAGAAGGAGCGGTTTTCCCTGCCGGCCTGGAAGATCCTGTGCTGCTCGATGACGACCGCCGGGCCATCGCGCCGGAACTGCTTGCCGTTTCGCAAGACCGGACCAGCGACTCCGTATACCGTGGCATCGCACATCTGGCTAGCCTGCGGGGGCGCGTCACACTGAGCTATTCCTGCCGCGATCTGCGGCAGGGTCGCGAGTCTTACCCTTCGTGGCTGTTCTTTCAGGCACACCAACTGCTCCAGCCAGGTACCGCCTTGAGCCACGGCGTCCTGGTCGATTGGCTCGGCGACCCGGCCACGCTGGTGTCACCCGCGCAAATGGGTGCTTTGAGCGATACAGGTTGGTGGTTGAGCGGCCTGAGGGACGTCGGGAACACGGCCATGCCGCTCGTTTCGAGTGCCTTTCCCGGCATTGCGCGTGGCATCTCGGCCGAGGCCCAGCGTCAGACCGCGGAGTTTACCGAGTACGATGGCCTCGTGCCAGCGGCAGGCTGTGACCTCGATCCCCGCCGCGCCGACCAGGTTGTGTCCGCAAGCCGCCTCGAGAGCTTCGCGACCTGTCCGTTCCGTTTCTTCCTTGAGCGCGGCCTCGGGCTCGATCCAGTCAAAGATGAGGAACCGGACCCCGACACTTGGCTCGACCCCCTCACCCGCGGCGCCGCCCTCCACGAAATCTACTCGGTCTTCCTGCGCCGCTTGCGAGCGGAGAAGCGGCGGCCAGGGGCGGGCGATTGGGACACTCTCTGCGAGATCACCCGCCAGGAGCTTGACCGGCGGCGCGAAGAGATCCCTCCGCCCTCTGAAGCGGTCTACACCGCCGAGAACGAGCAGATCGGACGAGATCTCCGCCTGTTCCTGGAATTGGAAATCGCGCGGAAGGATGTCGTACTGGTGGCGATCGAAGTACCGTTCGGGTTCGGTGACGCGGAGACCGAAGAACCTCTTAGCCAGGCGGAAGCAGTGCGGATCGACATCGGGTCCGGTGAAATCCGCCTGCGCGGCCGAATTGACCGGATTGATCGTCTTGCCGACGGCAGCTTCGAAGTTGTCGATTATAAGACAGGCCGACGCTGGGATCAATTCGACGGCACGTTTTCGGGCGGGCGCCTGCTTCAACATGCGCTTTACGCCGCCGCAGCTCGGGAACTGCTCCGGCAGGATCAGAAAAACCCGCGCGTTCGGCTCAGCAGCTACTACTTTTGTACCGAGCGTGGTTGGGGCGATTGGGTACGTAAGCCGGGGGATCTCGATGTGAAATCGGTACTACATGATATTGCTGAGGCCATCGCTTCCGGCTCTTTCGTTCGCGGCGAGGACGTGGCTGGTTGCCGCTTCTGCGAGTACGGGCGGGCGTGCGCTGGCTCCGAACTCGACCAAGCCGAAACGAAACGTGCGGCACTCATCTCGATCGAAAGGCTGGCCGCCCATGAGTAGACCGGCACTGCGTGACGCTGCAGCACGCACGATGATTCGTGAGCGGCTCGATATCAATCTGCTGGTTGAAGCCGGGGCCGGATCGGGCAAGACCGAGAGCCTCGCCAGGCGCATGGTGGAAACCGTCGCCTGCGGCATCTGCTCAGTGGAAGAGATTGCAGCAGTCACGTTTACCAAGAAGGCAGCCTCTGAGTTGCGCGGCCGCTTCCGGGCGGAGTTGGAACGCCGGGCGGGAAAGGAACTGGACCCCATCCGAAAAGACCGCGTCCTGAAGGCGATGTACGCCATGGAGCGGATGTTCGCGGGCACCATTCACTCTTTCTGTGCGCATTTGTTGCGGGAGCGCCCTGTGGAAGCGGGGCTGGCACCGGGTTTCCGCGAGATCGAAGAGCCGGAAGACGCCGTTCAAAGGAGGCGGTTCTGGCGGGAGTATCTCGACCGTGCTCAAAGCACGCGCTCGCCAGCATTCCTCGCGCTCCTGGCTGCCGAGGTCAAACCCTCAGACCTCGATGACGCTTTCCGCGTCATTTGCGCTCACCCGGACGTAGAGTTCCCAGCGGGGTCTGGAAAGATCCCGGACATCAGTAAGCCCTGGGCGGCACTCGATCACTTCTGGCGCGACTTGGAGAAGCTCTGCCCGCCGATCGCGGAAGAGTCGACATGCAAAGTGCAAGCCCTGATGTCCAGGTTCTCACCGCGCTACCGCAACGCAGACCGCAAACGTGTGGCGGTGTTGACGAGGCTGCTGGGGCTATGGGCCGGGAGCAAGACGGTAACGCAGAAGTGGTGGAACGGGCAGGGCAAGAAGGCCGAGGCGATCGTGGGCGATTTCCGTGTGCAGACGGTCGAGCCTTTCCTGCAAGCTTGGCGCGAGTACGTTTACCACATCGCCATGATCCTGCTGGTGGATGCTCGCGGCTGGGCCGCCGAACAACGCCGTCGCGCCGCGCTGCTAAACTTCGCGGACCTGCTGTTCTTTGCTGCCCGGCTGGTGCGTGAGCAACGTGCCGTCCGCGAAGCGCTGCAACGCAAGTACCGGCGCATCTTCGTCGACGAGTTTCAAGACACGGACCCCATGCAGGCTGAGTTGTTGTTCCTGCTCGCGGCGGAGCCCGGCGCGGGCGACGATTGGACCAGCGCCCGACTCCGTCCCGGCGCTCTGTTCCTGGTCGGCGACCCGAAACAATCCATCTATCGTTTCCGGCGCGCCGACATCGAAATCTATCAGCAAGCTCGGTGCAGGATTGAGCAGGAGGGTGGACAGATCGTCCACCTCACCACTTGCTTTCGCTCGGGTGCCGCGATCTGCGGGTGGGCCAACGAAGTCTTTTCCAGTCTGTTTCCAGAACAGGCCACGGTGCATCAGCCTGGCTTTGACAGGCTCGATCCCGGTGCAGATGATCCGAAAGCCGCGGCAGGCGCCGTTCGTCTGGTTCATGCTGATTCGATAGGTCAGAGAGAAGTACCGGGCGCCGACGCGGCTGCGATTGCGGCCTGCATTCGATCCGAAGTGGAATCCGGGAAGCGTACATGGGGCGACTTCCTGGTCCTAACGCGCAAGAAGACTGGTCGACTGGGCGTATACATCGATGCCATGGAAACCGCTCGCGTTCCTTACGAGGTTAGCGGCAGCGGCAGCCTGCTCGAATCCGAGTATGTGCAGGCACTGGTCGCGGTTCTCTTTGTGCTCACGCATCCCGACGACGGAATCGCGCTAACCGGCGTGCTGCGCGGTCCATGCTTCGGGCTTAGCGATCCCCAGCTTTATGAATTCTGCAAGAACGGTGGGGTCCTCCTACTGTCCGCCCCGGTAACCGGAGACGACACAGGCGCCGTCGCTGGTGCGCTCCGCATGCTGCAGGGATGGCGCCCTTTGGTCCGCCGCCTCCCGGCAGGCGCGGCGATCGAAGTCATCCTGGAGCAGTCCGGCCTGCTCGCCAAGGCGGCAGCTTCTTCTGGCGGCGGCGGAGAGGCCGGCAAGTTGGTTTACGCACTCGATTGCCTCCGCGCAGCCTGCGAAACCGGCATGACGCTCGGTGATGCCGTGATTGCCCTGGAGGAGAGTAGCGAAGACGACGAGTCCGATTCGCCGGTGCTCGAACCCGGACGCCGCGACGTTGTGCGTATCATGAACCTCCACAAGGCAAAGGGACTGGAGGCAAAGGTCGTGTTCTTGGCGGATCCCCTCGGCGGTGTCAAGCCGCGAGCTGATCTGCACATCGTGCGCGAGGCAGGCAAGGCACGCGGATACCTGGCGATCACAAAGGCGAAGGGTGAGTGGGGCAAAGATATTATTGCGTTGCCGTCTGGTTGGGACAATCTCCAATCTCAAGAACTGGGCTTTGTGGCGGCTGAGGAAACTCGTCTGCTGTACGTAGCCGCCACGCGGGCTCGTGAAACCTTGGTAGTCAGCCAGTGGGAGGGGAAGCCCCGAGGAATCGTCACACAGCCCTGGCGGGAATTGGGTCGATTCCTCTCACCGAGGCCGTCCCTGAAAGTGCCGCACCTCGCATCGCCACCGGCGTTCATGCTGCCAGACCTTTCCGAACCGGCCAGGCTCGTGGCGAAGGAAGCGCGGACGGCCAGGTTGGCAGTAATGAATCTTCCTTGCTTTGAAACGGTAGCTGTCTCTTCGCTGGTGTCGCACGGGACTGCGGGTCCAGCAAGGGCGGCCATTGAGGAATCGGCCGGTGTTGGCTGGGGATCTCTAATCCACGCGCTCCTGGAGTTCGCGGCTACCGATCTGTCGGCCACCAAGGCGGATTTTGAGGCTGTCGCGCGCTGGTGCGCTGCGGATGACTCTGGGCTCACGGAATGTGTCCTAGCAGCCCTCGACACGGTTGATCAGGTACGCGCTTCGGACTTTTGGCAGAAAGTGACAGCAGCCGAGGAGCGCCTGACGGAAGTACCCATCGGGGCGCCATGGGACGGCCAGGTGCCGCCCAGACTGCTTGCCAAGGGGATCATCGACCTGGTTCTGCTCACGCCCCAAGGTTGGCAGATCATTGATTACAAGACTGACACGCTGAGCATGGATCAGCTTGTCCTGGAATACCGCGAGCAACTTTGGGCCTATGCTCGGATCTGGGAGAAGATCACCGGCAAGAGAGTGGCTTTTGCCGGGATCTATTCGATCCGGGATCTACGCTTGAGTGGCGACGTTCGCGGTGAGACGGTCACCGCATGAGGAAGACTTGGGCTTGCAGGTGTTTGACTCCGGCACAATTCGGGGGCAGTTTTGACTCGGCGTCCACGCAAGATGAGGCAAGGAGGCCCCACAAGTCATGGCAAACTTGAACATCGTAGCCGTTACGTTCGATATCGACGTCCGTGGCGTCAAACGCGGCCAGCGGATCAGGGTGGAAGCATCCGTGCCTCACGGCGTGAATGCTCATCGACGGGAGTAGAGACATTTGACTTCGATCCTCTTTTGGAACCATCCACCCACTCGAGATCGGACGCGGTCAGCCGATCCGCTTGGCTTTGATGCCCTTCGCGAGGCGATGGCCGACAAGCTGGTGCCCTTGTTGACGGGCGCCACCCGCGACGCCGACGAGTACCTGTGGACCCTAGTGGGCCTTCGCTGGGCTCGCGAAGCCACCGGCTCATCGGTCGATGCGACGATCTTCAATAAGGGGTTCGCTCCGTTCGAGCGCGCGCTGAAGCAGTACTGGTACAAGTTCCGGAGGCGGGTCAGCGGTGGCATTAACGTTGTCAAAAAGCTCTGCGACGACGCGCAGCCTGACGTCCAGCGGCCTATCCTCGTGGATCAGCGAGCCACCGGCCTCCTGGGCAACTACATCGTCTCGCTACGGGGAATGAGGCTGGTCCAGAAGGACTCCCTGTGCGTGGACGAGGACGCTGCCGATCGTTTGCTCGTGGACATCAAGTTCGCGCCACCGCGGGGCTGGATCGCGTCCTGGGACGCCCTCAAAGGGGCTTTCTCCGGTATCGAGCTCAAGCTCAAGCCCGTCCGCAGGCGCCTCGGGGTGCGCTTGTTCGCCGGAGAAAGCCCCGAGATGACGAGGGCTGCGCGGTCTGTGCTTACACGGCCAGGCGCGACGTCTTGGGCTCAGGTGGGGCGGCGAGACCTCGACAGCGAACAGGCACGTCTGGCAGAGGCGACGACTGCTCTTGTCCGGTTTGAGACCGTGGCTATCGAGGCTTTCGGCGGTCTGCTGCGCGGCGAGAAGACTCTTCCACAAGCGACGAGGAGGTCTTTGCGCTCCCTGGCGGCAGCGACTCGGCATCCCGATCCGTTCCCCTCGAGCTGGGGTGAATCAAACCCGCTCCGCTCAGCGATTTGCGACGCCTTGTTTTCGCTCGCCCGTGGAAGAGACCCGGCGGCTGCACTGCTTGGCCTGCACATCACGGTTACGCGCGAGGTGAGGCAGACCGAACCCTGGCTGGCGCATCTTGGAGACATGCCCGCGGGTTTCCAGCGGTGGCCGCCGAGCGCTGGTGTGCCGGATTTCCGGTTTGGGAATCTACGCAACCTTGTGCACCAGACCCGGTGGAGGCTCCATGCTTCTTGAGGGCCCGGCTTCCCTGGAGGACCGCTGGCTTGCGGTTTTTCGAGAGCTCGGTGCGCCCCAGGCGCTGCTTGCTTGTACATTCACCTTCCGCGCCGAATTCTTTGCTGACCTCTTGGCTCGCTTCGCCGAAGCCTCATGCGAGGGTAGCGCGAGTGATGGCCGTTCGTTCACACACCTTCCTGTCGACGTGGTCTGCGATCGAGGGCGCTACAAGGGGCATCGTGTGGGGTTCAACGTCGCCCTCTGGCCTAGCAGCGCCAGGCTGTTCCATCCGAAGCTCCTCGTCGCGCTCTTCCCTGACGAGGTCGTTTGGTCGGACGGCTCTCTGAACCTGACGCCAGCGGGCTGGCACCGCAACCGAGAGATAGCGATGCTGCATCGACCTCGATGGAGGACGTTGCCCCGCCAGCTCAGAGAATTGCTGGCGGCCCTGCCAAAAGTTGCGGCCGCCCAGCGCATCCTCGATGCAACTGCCAACCAGCGAGCCGAGGATCTGCCGGGGCTGTATCTCACGAGCCTGGATGCACCCATCGGTCGTCGCTTCATTTCCGCCGCGCCGAGGTACGCAGAGGAAGTGCACCTAGTCGCCCCGTTCTTCGAGAAGGACGAGTCAATCGAGGCGGCGCTCGATGACCGCTGGCTTCGCTTCCTGGCGCGGCGGTACCCCAGCGCCCACTTTCACATCTACCTGCCCGAGCTTGAGGCCGAGCCTCTTCGCGTTCAGGGTCGCCGTGAGACCTTCGATACTCTCGAGCGGCAGCTTACTCACCGAATCGCCCTTCATCCGGTTGCGCCGGCGCCGGGCCCCCTGCACGGCAAGGTGGCGTGCCTGGTCCATACCCCGAGGCGAATTCAAAGGGCGCTCATCCTGGTTGGTTCGCCTAACATGACCCGCGCCGCACTGATGGCCCCAACGTCCTACGGCAACGTCGAGTCCGCATGGATTCTCGACGAGCGATGGCAGGATGCAAAGCGTATCTTCCGTGGACTCGGGTCCAAAGTCCGGTCGATCGACGATGCAGACTTTGATGAGCCCCTGATGAGTAGGGTCGATGTATGGATGCCATTGCGCCGTGCAACCTACGATCCGCTGCGACGTGCGCTTCGCGTCGAGTGGAAAGATGTCGCCGACGCACGCCGGTCCATCGTTCGGTACGATGGGCGCCCGCTCTCTCTTGAACACGACGGTTGTCGCGACTTTGATCTAGTCGACGGCATTGGATGGCTCGTGACCCAGGAGCGAGGCGGTGGTGCCGCAGAGGGATGTTGCCCGATCGAGGTACCCGTGGAGCTTCTTCCTGCGTGCCAGATGGGCGCGCCGGAGCGCACTCCAGAAGAATGGTTGAGGATGCTCGGCGCGGTTTCGGCCGACGGCCTTGAGCTCAGGAGCCGCCGCACCACCAAGCACGGCGAGGGAGAGCGGGCTCCAAGTGGTGGGTTCGAGTGGTCTGAGCGAGTGCGCGACCTGACGGCGAGGATGAGGTACTTCGAAGTTGCGCTTGGCGACGACATGCTGAACTCGGTTGAACGGGAGTGGCTGCTCAAGTTGTTCCTACACGTCTACGATTCACACGATCCCTCGGAGATCCCGAGCACCCATGAGCAAATCTGGAGAGTGTGGGTTCGCCTCGAGCTTTGGCACGCGGCGGAGCATCTTGCGACAACGTCGACAACAAAGACGGACCGAGCGCTCTGGCGAGCACGCGCCCAGCGTCTCCGGGGGCGCCTCGGAGTATCGAGGCTGTGCCCTGCGATACGCTCGCAGATGCGTGTTGCGGTGAAGGCGTTGCGGGGGCTTGCATGATTCGCTTCGGGCCAGGGAAGGACATCGACTTGTCGCTTGCTGGCACTCACCTAGGGGCTCGATACCGGCCAGAACTACTGGCGCAGAACGATCGAGCACTCGGGCTATGGCGCAGGCTGTATCAGCAAGGTGAGCCCGGGTGCCTGCTGGCCGACGAGGTGGGGAAAGGCAAGACGTACGTGGCCCTTGCTGTCGCATTTGCCTGCCTGGCAAGGAGGCCGAAGGGGCATGTGTTGGTTTTGACCCACAGCGGGCACATGGCCCATGTCTGGAAAGAGCGGTGGAAAGAACTGGAGGAGTGTGTTGGCAGCCGCTGGAAGAACCGGTGGGGTCCTGATGGCTGGTCCGCGGATCAATACTGGTCCATCGATCGCCTCGATGACGACGCGAAAAAATGGGATCTCCCGCAAATAGCATTCGCGTCGTACGAAACATTGAAAAAGTACGGCTCAGATACGCGCGACGCTGGTTATCTGCTCGATGCCCTTTGCAGATCCGAGCGATTCACCGGCCTTCGGCTTCGCCCCGACGAGCGGCGGGCGCTGATCAAGGACATGGTGGAGTGCGACCTGCGTAGTGTGCATCGCGAGCCGGTTACCGATGGGCAAGCAAGAAGCATTCTGGCAATGCTCGATCGCGACAGCCGATGGTGGAAGGACGACGCTGACTACGCCATCGACGACAGACTCGACCGGATCCAGGCACGGTCGCGGCTGGATCACGGTGCTCGGTTCGACCTGCTCATCGTCGACGAAGCTCACAAGCTCGAAGGAACAGCGCGCCATCGAGTCGTCGAGCGCCTCCTTCGCAAGCGATTCGAGAAATGTCTTCTCGTCACGGCGACGCCTTTCGCCCTTTCGGTACACCAGTTCCGTAGGCGTCTTCTCGATTTTGCCCATGCTCTGGGCGCGCACAGGTCGTTCGAGAATTTGATCCGCGCACTTCCTCTCGATGAGTTCCGCAAGGCCGTTGCCGAACGGGTCGACTTCCCAGGCAAGAGGCAACTTGAGGAGCGGCTCCGACGGCACATGGTCCGGTCCTTGTGGGACCACGATCGAGAGCGCACGACCGAGCATTGGAGCGGTGAGGCCTCGGCGGAGGCGCTCCTGCCGACCTTACTGCTCGAGCGAATCATCGATGACGTTCTGGAAAGCGGGCAAAGGACCCACATAGCCAGTCGGCGCGAGTCGCTTTGCTCGTCCTGGCCCGCGGCTCGCAAGTCGCTCAATGATTCGCCGCTCCAAGGGGCCGACCAGCGTTGGAGTCGCGCATTCGACGCGGTCGTCGCAGGCCACTCTGGTTTCAACGATCCGAAGCTGCGGGCCGCTGTCGATCGGCTGGTGGAGTTGCTGCGCAACGACACCAAGGTGGTGGTGTTCACCCAGCGGCTAGAGACGTCCAAAGCGCTCGCCCGGCTCCTCGAAGAGCATCCGGTGGTGCAGGAGATTGCATCCGTCCGGGAGCAACATGCAGACCGGCTTCGGCGCCACGTCGACAAGGTCGCGAGCTGGCTGGACCTCGACCAAGCGTATGCAGGAGGTGTGGTGAAGGTGATGGCCCACTCCGCCGATCGCCCCCGGATGGAGCGTGCTTCTGTCCGGAGGTGGTGGCGTCGGCACAAGAAGAGACTCGGCGATGGGGAGCGGGATGCCTGGGCGGACCTTCAACTGATCATTGGTCGCGGGCGTCGTCTTCCGATCGTCGTTCGCCACGATGCTGACACCGGGCCGGATGAATGGAACCTGGAGAAGTTCAACCTGCCATCAGCACCACTCGTGCTCATCGCAACGCCCAAGGCGCAGGAAGGAATCGACCTCCACCACTACTGTCGGCACGTCGTGCTCTTCGACCTCACCTGGAACCCGGCCGCGATGGAGCAGCGAATTGGACGGGTGCATAGGATCGGCGGCAGCCGAGGCGTGAACGAGAAGGTGACGGTCGTCTATTGCTACCAGAAGGGCACCTACGAGCAGGTCATGGCGGATCGAGTCCAGCAGCGATGCGAGATGATGCGGGTTCTTCTGGGCGCCGGCCAGTGGCTGGACGAGTACCGCGAGGTGAAGGAACTTGACCGTTACCTCATGACGTTCCCACCATGATGTCGCCGATCCGATCGGTGGACGTGACTGCCCCGCCGGCCGCAGCGGCTGGCCCCCGTGCGTTTCTGAATGCCCCGACCCGAGCGGTCGCCTTTGGCCGGAACTTCACGGCGTCTCCGTCAGTGCGGCGTTTCCGCGCCGGCGTAGCAGCGTTGCTAAGCAAGCCACGACCTCGACGCCTATATCCGCCGCTCGGACACCATTATCGCCGACGAGGCCACGAAGATCGGCGCGGCCTTGGTGCTGGACAGCATAGGCTGCCTGCACCGTACGAATCCGAGAGCAATGCCGCCTTCGCAACCTCAAGCCGCCGAACCTCACTGCGCGTGCGAGCTGCCGTTAAGCATCGCGTCCCGGCCATACACCTGGTGCGAGATGCTATCCTCTGTCTGATACTTTTCTCGGACACGGAGGTCCGTGAACATGCAGAAGCGTTACCTCACGCGGGTATGGGCCCCGCTGGTCCTAAGCCTTGTTGTCGCTTCAGCAATCTTCTTCTCGCTTCGCGCGCACCGCAAATCTCGACAGGACGCCGCAGGCCAGCGGCAGGTGAATGTCGTCTCCTGGGGTGGGCAGTTCCAACAAGATCTCATGCAGAACTGGCTGCTTCCCGCCGCCCGACAGCGCGGGATAGCCGTCCGAGCGGCAAGTTGGGACGGCGACTACGGCACATTGACAACCCGCATCGAGAACGGCCTCAACAACTGGGATCTCGTCCACGTTGAGGCCCACTACGTCGAAACCCCACGCCACGAAAACCTCTTTGAACCCATAGACCGCGTTCTGCCGCTGCTTGCTAGTCCAGAGCTCGCAAAGGATCGGGCGGTCCCGGTCCTCGAGTACGGCTACGTCCTAGCGAGCCGATCCGACAAGCTCGATCTGCCCCGCCCTTTGCGATGGAGAGATTTTTTCGACACTCGAATTGTGCAAAGACGGGGAGCCCGCGACTTCCCGATCGGGAACATAGAAATAGCCCTCCTCTCCCGCGGCTATGACCTCAAGACCGCTCTTTACCGTTCGGATTTGTCTCGAATAGCCCTGGAGCGAATAATCGACGAAGCCCTGTCACAATGGTCACGCATCGCTGACAAAATCGTCTGGTGGAAGCTCGGCGACGACTTGCAGCGGGATCTTACAAGCGGAACCACACCGCTTTCAGCAGCATGGTCTGGACGAGTTCTTGCCGCTCATAAACAGCTCTGCCCCGACAAGCCAATCGGCCAATGTCAACTGCAAGCCAATCTCGACGAGCAGCTCATAAGCACCGACTGGTGGGTCATACCAGCTGGGGCGGTCCACGCGTCGGAGGCACGCGATCTGCTTCTTCAGATGTACACCGGCGATGCGTCCGAGTCCGGAGCTGAAGTATTTGCTCAGAAACAAGGATACAGCGTCCCGCTCCTCGGCTTCAAAGTCGCAGACCCGACTGCAAATCAGTATCTCCAAAGCTCTCGAACGCGCCCGCAATCAACTCGAATGAACGAAGCATTCTGGGGTTCGAATTTTGATTGGGTCTATTCACGCTGGAAATATTGGCGACAGAGTCACTAGCGCGGGTATGTCGAATCTACACGGCATTGATTTTCTTACCATGTGGTTAGCCCTCAAGCGAACCACTCCAGCCTTTCTCGCTAGCTCCCTAGTCACGTCAGCTGTTGCCCTAAGCATTGTCCACATCGAAACGAGATACAGTTCTCGCACCTTCGCAGCCACACTATTTCCTCATTTGTTGCCACTTCTGTTAGCACCATGGCTGGTCTGCCTTTCACTCATGAACTTTAATGATTCCTGGCGTGCTTCACTGAGCGGTTCACCATGGACTCTCGCGTTACTCGGATACTCCTTTCACTGTGTTTTGGCGTATCTGATCTTCACTAGGGTATTCAATACACACCGCCGCCTTGACCGTCTTTCCGTGTTCTTGGTCAACCTACGAGCTGCGTCGGCTCTGCACGCAATTGGTGTCGGCCTACATGAACTCGGTAGACCAATTGGCTTTACCTTCGCGGCTGTGTTCTGCTACCAAGAGTCGATGCTGACGGCATCCGAGATCTCAGGACGTGATACGCTTCTCAAAGTAGCCGTAGATCTCTTGAACCATCAAACGTCTTCACTGGTCCGCCTTCTCTTAGTGCTTCCGGTCGTATGCCTATTTGCTTTACTTCTATGGATCGGATACGCCCTTCCTCAAGCCCTTGGGTATTTCTTAATCAAGACTGCTGTACGCCGGAGCCTAAACACGCCGGACTCTACGCACCGTTGGAGTTGCGTAACACGCGTGCCGAAGATTGTAAGGGCTACCTCGATCACTCTCGTAACCGCCTCGACATCGTGGCACTTGGCGCTCGGGATCCTTGCTCTTTCACGGATGCTCTACAAGTCTTTGACGCTTCATTCTGAGGTGGAAGACCATACTTTCACTTTTGCCGACGTACTCTATAGTCCCGGCCTTAAGGCTGCGTTCCTTGGGTTCCTGGCGACGATTCTCCTCTGCCGCTGGCAGACGCGTCCGCAGCGAGCATCTCTACCGGAGGGCCAAACCACGATCCGATGGTTTGAAGTCGCGGCTCTTTTCCCGCCAACTGTTTATGGGACTGTCGGGCTTCTCGTCGCTCGCGGCGATCTTCAACTTCTGGTAGGCTACCTAACTCTGGGAGCGTACTCTTTCTTTGTCATGGCATTCTTGATGAGTACTTCCGCCTTAACAGAGACTGCGGCAATGCTCGCGAACGCCAGGTCTGTTGGGTTAGGGGTGCTCCGCCGCCTGGCCATTTTCGTATGCGGTCGCGGCGGCGAGATCGCCACGGTTGTAGTCTTTGGAAGCTACTTCACGTGGATCGAAGATGGCATACAGCGCCGGGTGTTCTCTGGCGTCCCGAGCTTCGCGGAGCTCTCCTACGGGATCCAAGTGTCGGATTTGACAAGGTGGAATTACGTGTTATTGAGATGGCTCTTCATCTTCTGGCTCTTCATTTGTCTCGGCGGCATAGGGGCGGCTCGATGCCGCTTTTCATTCGTCAAACGTGGGCTACGCATCGTCCTTTCTGCGGGTGTAGTCATCAGCCTCGCGACAGCCTTTGCTGGCGACGCGCGGTCGGCGGAACGCCAATGCGACGTTAAGGCTTTGACCATGTCGAGTTCCCGGCGCATGTACCTTCAGAACTCGGAGTGCACGGACGTCACAATCGATAGAGTAGCCGTGTCATCCCCAGATCTAGTCACATTGCAGCTTACTGGCAATATGCGAAGCGTGACTGTCCGCAGCCTCATTCTAGAGACTCCTCTTGCCAATTTTCAAGTTACTGGTGGGGCTTCGCGATTGAACAGCTTTATCGTGGAGAGGATTGAAGCCGCACCGTCTACCGGCAGATTATCCCCTGGAATTCGCTTTGCCAATTTCCGCTGCGATAGGCTTCTCGTCGGCAGCCAGGATCAACAGTCTAGCGGACCAATCACTCTGCGCATGGAGGCCACCTGCGAATTCGGCACCCTCCTTGTCAAGGGGCAGACCTTGAATGACATGGCGGTGTACCTGGGGCAACATGCCCCGCGTGAAGTCGCCGTCGAGTCCTCGCAAGTCCGGCGCTTCGTGTTCGACGGGGCATTGCCACCCGCAATTGTAAACGAGCCCCACCACATCGGAGTATCACGAGCGCCGACCTTGCTGCGACTCGTCGCTGAACCAGTGACACTTGATGCCCGCGAGGCAACGGATGTCGTCCGCGTAGAGATCACGAATGCATTGTTCAGCAAAGCTGTTGTGCAGCTGAACTCGGGCACTTCGAACCGTATTCCGCTGTTTGTTGGTTTGAAGAATATCACCCTCGCTACGGATACATCGACTTTCAGCGTCTTCACGCAGCAGACGAATACTGAGGTGGCTATTTCTAACAGCGTGTCGCCAGGCAAGTATCTACTTAATGTAGATCGCCTAGACAACCTCACGATCGATGGAGTTATGGGGGATTCGGACACCCCGCCAAGCCTGCAGGTCACCGCCAGGGAGTTCAGTGGCATTCGCCTGAACCGCTCGGTTTTCGATGACGCGCGACTGTGCAACCTGGAGTTCGATCCTGGAGCGAAGGTCGAGCAGGCGCCTCACTTCCGACGGGCGGAGGTCTATTCAACTCTGGCCCTGGCGCTCCCGATGGTTCGCCTAGCTGCGTTTGGTCTTGACAGTCCCGTTGAGCGTACCACCTTCTTAAAACAGGTTCAGGAGCATGGGGTTTCGTGTTATGGGCACCCTCCCCAGTCCCTGGCACAGGAAGCTGTCTATCAGCGGCGTAGTGCAGATGCAACGCGGCAACACTGGCTGGTAGCGTGGGTTCTTGATCGTGCTACCGGTCACGGTGTACGCTTACGTATCCCGCTTGTAACGCTCCTTGGCCTGGTCGTAGTCTATTCGATCCTGCGGACTGTGTTGGTGGTGTTTCTCAATCGCGGGCGTCGCGCCCGTGCGGGGAAGGAATGGGCAAAAGCGCTTTTCGTACCGCTGCTCCTGAATTCACAGTCGATAACTGCGTGGCGGCTGCGCCATCCTTCCGTCGTTGTTTTGCGGAATGTGTTTAGGTTTTTGGTGTCATTACAACTTACAGTATGGTCACTATATCTTGCATTGCCTACTCTGTGATGTGGAGTCTGTTCAGTGACTAGGGACAAAGCTCGCGATGAATACTGGCACTCAAAGCATCTTAAAGCCGATTGGCCAGATGATATTCACTTTGCGATCCTGTCGCCCTTAGAGGCAGGAGGCGACGATTTCAACCGAGGTGTCCGCCTGAACACCACGATGACGGCTAAGGACATTATCGACAGGGCGAGCCTATACAGGCTCGCAAACGGTCCGGAGATCCTTGATTACGCGTGCGGGAAAGGGGATTTGCTAATCGAGTTAGCCAACGGTCTAAAGACGTGCCACGGTGTTGGCATGGATATTTCCGGCCCTGGCATTGACGTCTGTCGAGAGCGGGCGCGCGGCCATGCCGAGCTTACGTGGAAGGTGGGCGGAATTGACGCGCTTGAGGAACTTGACGGACCGTGGGATATCATTATTTGTCGAGACGCCTACTACCTGTTGGACGATGTTGAGCAGGAGCGATTCTTAGAGTACTGCTGCCGGACGCTTCGACCGGGGGGGCTTCTCTACATCGCGGATCTCACAGTTGCCGGTAACATTGGGGCGGAAGTGCAGGAGTGCTTGGTTGACAGGCAGCATGGCGGTCAGCCAATCACCTGGGACAGACGCGAGGGTGTCCGCCGCTATTCTATCGAAGATGTTGTTCGCACTCGGCATGCGGATGCTTTGGAAGAGGTCGACATTCCGGTTGTGCACGAGAGGGCAGTGGAATTGAGTTATCGTCTTGCCTCTACGATTGCGCAGCCTGCCGTTCGGCCGGCGTATGAGAAACTGGCGCAGTTGGCATCTGCGGGTAGCGGCGCTTCCCCAGGCGAGGGGAATTCTATTCCGTACGTGAGGTTTTTCTTCCGGAGAATCGCCAGGTCCACATGCGATGCTGCCATTGGGTTCGAAGTAGGGGCTGACTTGTGCTTCAAGAAGCTGATCTTTCGGAAGGGAAGGTGGGGGCTCCCGGTCGGCAAGTGGTCGCTGCTCGTTGGGCGGTCCGGTGCCGGAAAGACGACGTTCCTGCGGTGTGTTGCGGGGCTACAGAGCGGCGTCGCCCCGATTATTGAAGCCCGGCCGGGCAAGTTGCTGTTTCTCCTTGCGCAGCATCCTGTCGTAATCGAGGAGTTGGACGTACTGACAAACATCTGTTTGTTCGCTAGGTCCCGAAACGATGTGACCCTGGCGCTGGAAGCTGTTGGCCTTAGTGGGGAGACTGTTGGCCGCAAGACCGATAGTAGCCTGAGCGGTGGGGAGAGACAGAGAGTCGCGTTGGCGCAGGCTATTGCCGCACAACCGGATATTCTCCTTCTTGATGAACCATGCACTGGCGTGGACCGAATTCGGAAACGCATATTTTTTCTGACCCTGAAGAGTTATTTGACAGGCAAGCCTAAGGCGCTTGCAATGCCGACTGTGGTATGCATTGACCACGAATTCTCCGATATTGAAGAGGTGTTCGATCACGTGTTTGAGCTTATTGATGGAAGAGTGGTCCAAATGCGGTAGAGGAAAGGGACATGAATCTAAAGTGGCTTAGCGCGGTCGGATCTTGGACTGCTCGCGACTTTTGTGAACTGAGGTCCGTGGATGGGCGAATGGTCCAGTCAGCAGCCGAGGACGTTTTCGTGCAGGTGTGTTCTACGCAGTATCTCGGATTGCCCTGGCGAAAGGATTTCGCCCAAGCACTTCAAGGTGTCTTGGAAGGGGCTGCGCCAAGCGACTGGGGCTCGTTGGGAAGTAACTTCCTCGGTGGTACTCATCCCTTTCGCATTCGGGCCGAGCGGTTGTTCCGGGAGGTGTTGCACACAGAGGACTGCGTGTTCTTTGCATCCGGCTGGGCTGCGAATTATGCTATTGGGGAAGTCTGCCGGTCGGTTGGGATGAATGTGATTAGCGATGGCCGCTCGCACAACTCGTTGCGACAGGGACTCCGCGGATCCTCGGTTGTTGTGGCTGATTTGGTCCATCGGAGCATACGTGAGGTCTTGGATGAAGCAGCTTTCGACTCGGCTGTCGTGTGTTGGCCGATGCTGGAGGGCCTGACTGGTGAGGCAGTCTGCCCAGTGGTGGACGACGGCTCGATTCGTGAGCGCTGTTATTTGATACGTGATGAGATTCACAGCTTTGGGGTACTTGGCGCGAGCGGGGTTGGCTGCCCGGGTTATCCCGTCCCGGACGTTAGAGTGATTGGCTTCAGCAAGGCGTTCGGCTTGGTCGGAGCAGCGGTTTGCGGGCCGCATGGCTTCGTAGAGGCATTGCGGCAGAGAGCCTCGCCGTGGATATTTTCGACCGCTGTGCCACCCATTATCTGGGAGGTCGTGGCACGTACCTTAGACGTCGTGATGCGTTTGGACGATGAACGCGCTCTGATTATGAGGCGCGCCGACCAGTTTCGGGCGCGATGCGGGGCTCTAGGTGTACCAGTCTCTGGCACGAACCACATCTCGTCGGTTAGGTTGCGGCCCGAAGAGGTCGCCCGCCTCGAGGATAGGATTAGGCAACTCGGTTACTATGCTCGCGTTTCTCAGTTTCCAAGTCGGCCGGTTGGATCGCCGTGCATGCGGGTGTGTTTCTCGCCAGCACACGAAGAGGGCGATGTGAGCGGTTTCGCAGAAGCGCTTGCCGCCGTTCTTGGCAGGGCTGGGTAGTAGCACGCGCCTTCTCTCGATGAGATCGGGCCGACGCTCATCGGTTTTCTGATGCCGGCCATCGAACAGGCGCGCCTAGCGTGTTCTATCCAAGGAATCTATCCGCTGGAATGGCTGTCAACTGGGCCTGGACGCCGCCTTTCTCATCGCCGCTCATTCGCCCTTTAATTTCAATAGCTTGCACTCGGAGCGGTCGTTCTATAAGGTTTTCTTGGGAGGGTCTGCCACGGGTTGTCGGCCCCGCAGAAAGGATGGGTTGGTGCAGACAGTGAGCCCGGCCCCGCATCGGTCGCCAAGTATGCCATGAGCACCGGGGGTGGGAATTCCAGCAACGCCGGGTACTCGATCGTTCGATCAGTCGCGGGACGATCAAGTCCCCAAAACCAATGTCGATTTGCATCGCGCGGGGCTGTTCCTCGTGGAGAATCAAGAGCCACAGCGACAAGATCGCGAACCGGCATACCGAGTCTTGGGAGCAGGGAGGGCGTGTCATCACAATTGACAGCCCCCTGATCCTGGCCAACAGCAAAGAGCATAGGCTGGGCGACTTGCTGGAGCGCCAGAAGGCGTTCAAGGAGATCAAGCGGCCTCACGTCGAGGCGCACGTCCGAGAGTCGTACAAATAAAAGGCAACAGGAGTCGAAACTCGATACCATACGGTTTGGGCCGTCGTGGATGTCCTCGGCCCAGCGGAGCGCCGAGCGGGCCTGCCAAGCGCTCTCAAGAAGGCTCCTTCGGTCAAGAGCCGATCGATGGGAAGATTGATGGAAAACCCGATTCTAAGAGCCATAGAAGAAGGGGCGACTGTGGTAACAGGTGGCCATCGTCTCACTCGGGTTCTCCGGCAGGAGTACAACGCCATCCGCCAGGAACGGGGTGATGCTGCTTGGCAGGCACCGACGGTGCTTCCGTGGCAAGGGTGGATGTCGGCCCTTTGGGAAGACTGCCAGTTTGAAATCGACAATCCGCCGGTTCTGCTAGATCACTGGCAGGAGCGCGTTCTCTGGCAACGGGTGGTCCTGGAATCGGAGGAATCCTCGGAACTTCTGCTGGCGAGCGGGGCGGCGGCCACAGCTCAGGAAGCCTGGGCGCTCGCGGCGGAATGGCGCCTGGACCTGTCGCTTGTGGAAAGCGCCGGGAATGAGGACTCGCGCGTGTTCGGCAGTTGGTCGAGGCGCTTTCAGACTTGGTGCCGAGCCGATGGGCTGATCGAGGGGGCGCGGCTTCCGGATTTCCTGCGCGGCGCGATTACCTGCCTGCGGCTTCCAGCGCGCGTGGTCCTCGCCGGATTCGACGAGTTGACGCCGCAACAACGCGACTTCGTCGAAGCGTGCCGCTCCGCAGACTGCGCCATCGAAACTGCGGTTCGCGAGGCGGGCGGCCCAGCCCAAAACACGGTGCGGACGGCCTTCGCGGACCCCAGTCGGGAAATCGAGGCGGCGGCGCGGTGGGCGCGGGCGCTGCTCGCGCGCAAACCGGAAGTGCGGATTGGAGTGGTGGTTCCAGACCTGTCGGGGCGTGGTCGCGGGGTGGCGCGGACGTTTCGAAATGTTCTGGAGCCCGCCACGCAACTGCCCGGCTGTCCGGAAATGGCGCGCTTGTTCCACATTTCGGCAGGCGAGCCGCTCTCGATGCGACCGCTTGTCGCGAGCGCCCTTTCGCTCCTGGGCCTCTCCCCCCAGCGGAATGAATGGGACAGGGTCAGTGGGCTTGTACTCAATCCCTACGTAGCGGGAGCCGTGACGGAACGTGCCGGCCGTGGGTTGCTCGATGCCCGCATGCGCAAAGCGGGCCAGATGCAGGTCTCTATCGCGGCGCTGAGGCAGCTCTGCCGCGTGGATGGCTCGACCTGCCCCACGCTTGACAGCATCCTCGGGAGATGGATGCGCCTGCGGGACCAGGTGCCCGCGACCCAATTCCCGGCCGCGTGGAGCCGCACGTTCTCCGCGCTGCTGGAATCCCTCGGCTGGCCTGGGGAACAGCCGCTAACCAGCGTCGAGTATCAGACCGTCGAGGCCTGGAGCCGGGCTCTGTCGCAGTTCGCCGCTACGGATGCCTTCGCTGGCCGATTGTCGATGGGGGACGCGGTCTCGCTTCTGACGCGCGTCGTGGCCGAAACCGAGTTCCAGCCCGAAGGTGAAGAGGCTCCCGTCGAAGTGCTCGGCACGCTGGAAGCGTCCGGCCTCCGCTTCGACCACTTGTGGGTCGCCGGCCTCCACGACGAGGCCTGGCCCGGCCCGCCGAAGCCGAACCCGTTCCTTCCTATCCGCCTGCAGCGCGAGAGCGGGCTGCCGCGCTGTTCTGCAGAACGGGAGTTAGAGTTCGCCGCGCTCATCACGCGGCGGCTTCTGGCCAGCGCGCCGGACGTGGTGGTGAGCTATCCCGTGCTGGTGGAGGACCGCGAGGTGGCACCCAGTCCGCTGATTCTGCCGGTTCGCAAAATCAGCCTTGAGGAACTGGCCCTCGATGACTGCACGGCCTACGCGGAATCGGTTCGGGATTCGCGCGTCATGGAGCAGATGGTGGATGAGCAGGCTCCGCCACTGGGCGATGAAGCCTGGCAGCGGGGCGGGACCAAAGTGTTCCAATACCAGTCGACGTGCCCGTTCCGCGCGTTCGTGGAACTTCGCCTGGGTGCGGGAGAGCTCGAATCGCCCGTCCCCGGGCTGGACATGCGGCGGCGCGGCATCCTGGTTCATGCGGCGCTGGAAGAGTTCTGGAAGGAGGTGCGTACCCACGATGCCCTTTGCGAGCGGGCCGACATCCCCGAGGTGGTCCGAAAGTCGGTGGAAACCGCGATTGCCCGGTTGGAACAGGACGCCGGCGGCGCAATCCCGGAGCGATTCGCCGGATTGGAGAAGCGCCGCCTCGAACACCTGGTTTCCGGCTGGCTCGAAGTGGAGAAACTGCGCGGCCGATTTGAGGTGACGCGGCCCGAAAGAGACAGCTACGCCGATCTTGGCGGCATTCACGCACGGGTCAAGATCGACCGTATCGACCGCCTGCCGGATGGCCGCGAGATCATTATCGACTATAAGACCGGCAGGACAGCGGTGAGCGCGTGGGAGACGGAGCGGCCGGACGAACCGCAGTTGCCGCTCTATAGCGCCATCCATGAGCGGCCCCTGGCTGGAGTGCTTTTCGGGCAAGTGAAGGCGGGCGAGCTCAGGTTTCAAGGCTGGACCGCCGAAGCCGGGCTGGTTCCGGGCGCGGACCCCACCGACCTGGCGGCTATGGTTCGCGACTGGCGCGCTGTGCTCGAACGGCTGGCCGGGGAGTTCCGGGCGGGGCGCGCCGAGGCGGATCCGAAGGACCCCGCCAAAAGCTGCCGGCGCTGCTCGCTGGCGGCGCTGTGCCGCATCGCGGAATTCCGCGTCCCGGACGATGAAGACGAGGCGGAACCATGACAGCCCCTGATGCGGCCGAAAGGAGACTCGCGCTCGACCCCCGCAGGTCGTTCCTCGTGCAGGCGCCCGCGGGCTCGGGCAAAACGGAACTGCTGAACCAGCGGTTCCTGACGCTGCTGGCGCGGGTGGACGAGCCCGAGGCCGTTCTGGCCATCACCTTCACCAAAAAGGCCGCGGGCGAAATGCGCTTGCGCATTGTGAAAGCGCTGCGCGACTCGGCTGGGCCGCGGCCGGAGGAAGAACACAACGCCCTGACCTGGGAACTGGCGCGCGCGGTGCGCGAACGCAGCGACGCGCTGGGTTGGGACCTCTTCACCAATCCGGCCCGGCTGCGTATCCGCACCATCGATTCGCTGTGCGCGGCGCTCACGCGCCAGATGCCCTGGATGTCGCGCATGGGGGCGCCTCCGGATGTCGTCGAGGCGCCTGGCGAACTGTATGCGGACGCCGCGCGGCGCACCATCGAACTGCTGGAAACCGAGGCGTGGAACGAAGACGCAGCGGCGCTGCTGGAACATCTGGACAACGATTTCCAGGCGTTGCAGGGAATGCTGGCCGGCTTGCTGGCACGGCGCGACCAGTGGCTGCGCCACATCGTGGGCGCCGGCGACCCGGATCAGGCGCGGCCCGCCCTGGAAGAAGCATTCCGCAACGTGATCCACGATGGGGTTGAGAGAGTTTTAACACTCATCCCTCCGGATCTCGCGGATGAATTGACCGCGGTCTCCGCCGCGGCTGCAGCCAACCTGGAAGCGGAGGGCCGCGAAGGCCGTGCGCTGGCGTGCGCCGGAATCGCCAGCCTGCCCCAGCCGCAGGAGCTCGACGCCTGGCTGGGGATCGTCGATACCCTGCTCACCGGCAAGGGCGAATGGCGGAAAAGGCTGACGGTTGCCGAGGGCTTCCCCGCGTCCGCCAAGCCGTTGAAGCAGCGCTGCGCAAATCTCATCGCGACGCTCGCCGGCGACGAGTCCCTGCGGGCGGCGCTGGCCGAAATTCGCCAGCTTCCCGATCCCCGCTTTTCAGACGCCCAGTGGCAGGCGCTCAAAGCTCTCATCCGCCTGCTGCCCGTGGCCGCGGCGCAATTGCAGGTGAGCTTCCGCCAGACTGGCAAGGCCGACTACCCAGAGGTTGCCATGGCCGCGCAACGCGCCCTGGGCGAACCGGAAGATCCCACCGATCTGGCGCTCGCCATGGACTGCCGGATCCAGCACCTTCTGATCGACGAATTCCAGGACACCTCCGTCAGCCAGTACGCCCTCATCGAGAGGCTCACAGCGGGCTGGCAGCGGGACGATGGCCGAACGTTGTTCGCGGTGGGCGACCCGATGCAGTCCATCTATCGCTTTCGCGAGGCCGAGGTCGGGCTGTTTCTGAAAGCGGCCGGCGAAGGGATTGGTGGCCTGCCTCTTGCGCTACTGCGGCTGACCGCCAACTTCCGCTCGGACCGCGGCATCGTGGAGTGGGTGAACGAAACCTTCCCTGGCGTTCTGGCTGCTGAGGAAGACGTCGCCACCGGCGCGATCCGCTATTCGCCGTCCGATTGGGTCCATCCCCGCGGGCTCGATCCAGCGGTGAGGCTGCACCCGTTCTTGGGACGCGACGATGAGGCCGAAGCGTCGAGGGTGGTCGAACTCGTCCGCGCAGCCCGGGAGCGAAATGCCGGCAAGGTCGGGATTCTGGTTCGCGCGCGTAGTCATCTGGCGGCGATCCTTCCGGCACTGCGCAACGCCGGGGTGCGGTTTCGTGCGGTGGAGATCGATTCACTGGCGAATGTCCCGCTAATCCAGGACCTCACCTCCCTGACGCGGGCTCTGCTGCACCCGGCGGACCGCATTGCGTGGCTCGCGGTTCTGCGAGCCCCGTGGTGCGGGATGAGCCTCGAAGAGTTGAGCGCGCTCATCGCCGGCGACAACCGCGGCACGGTGTGGGAGTTCATGAACGACCCGCGGCGGAAAACCAATCTGGGAGCGGCGGCCCAGGAGCGCCTGGAACGCCTGCGCAAAGTGCTGGAGACTGCCTTCGGCAGGCGGCCGGGCGCTCTGCGGGAGTGGGTCGAGAGCGTGTGGTTGGCGCTAGGCGGTCCGGCATGCGCGGCGACGCAAACCGGACTGGAAAATGCCGGAGCGTTTTTCGACCTCCTCGAAGAGACGGACGAAGGCGGCGTGCTCGATATAGCCGCGTTCGAAGAGCGCATTCAAAGCCTCTACGCGCATCCCGATTCTCTGGCCGACGACTCGCTTCAGATCATGTCCATTCACAAAGCCAAGGGGCTGGAGTTCGACGTGGTCGTCGTGCCGGGTCTTGGCCGCCGGACCAGGAGCGACGAATCGCGCCTGATGCTTTGGCTGGAGCGGCCTCGGTTACGCGGCGCGCCCGACCTCTTACTGGCCCCAATCCACGCTACCGGCGCAGGCGAGGACCAGACCTACGAATACCTGAAGCTTATCGAGAAGCGGAAATCGGAATTCGAGGCGGGCCGCCTGCTCTACGTCGCGGCGACGCGGGCCAAATCGGAGCTGCACTTGTTGGGACACGCCGGCTGCGACACGAAGGACGGAGTGGCAGTGCTGAAGGCGCCCGAATCTGCTTCTTTGCTGCGGCGCATGTGGGCCTCCGCCGATCCTCTGTTTCAGGAAGCGTTGGGGCTCATCGACCTCGCGCACGAAGAATCGGCGGCCGTGGCGCGGACTCCGCAGGTAATCCAGCGTCTGGTTCCCGAGTGGCGGCTTCCCGCTCCTCCCCCGACCCCGACTGCGTCGGAGGTGCCGGAAAAGCGCATGCCTGCCGTCGTGAGTTTCCACTGGGTGGGAGACACACTGCGGCATATCGGAACTGTAGTCCACCAAATGTTGCGCCGCATGGGTGAAGATGGCGTGGGCGGGTGGAGCCGGGAACGTGTTGAAGGGCGCGCGCCGGCGTACCAGGCGGCGCTCGCCGCGCTTGGCGTGCCATCGGCGGAGCTCGCACAGGCTGTCGAGGAAGTCGAGAGAGCCTTGACCCGTGTCCTCGAAGACGAGCGCGGCCGGTGGATCCTGGCGAGCCGCGCAAAGGCCGCATGCGAGTACGCGCTGTGCGGAATGGTGGACGGCGAAATCGTAAGCGTCAGGATCGACCGGATGTTCGTCGACGAGGACGGAATACGCTGGATTGTCGATTACAAGACCAGCTCGCATGAAGGTGCCGGTCTCGAAGCGTTCCTGGACAACGAAACAGAGCGGTATCAAGGCCAACTGGAACTCTACCGCCGGATCTTTTTGGCGATGGAAGACCGGCCGGTACGTGCGGCCCTCTATTTTCCGCTGCTGAACGGGTGGCGGGAAGTGGAACCGAAGTTAGCCCAGGCAGGCAAGACGACATAGAGGAGGACCTGTGGCGTTCCGATTCATTCACGCGGCGGACATTCATTTGGACAGCCCGTTGTTGTCGCTCGATGAATACCCTGGGGCTCCCCTGGAGGAGATCCGTCTGGCAACTCGCAGGGCTCTGGCCAGGCTGGTGGACGTGGCGATCGAGAACGGAGCCGCGTTCGTAGTGATTGCGGGCGACCTGTTCGACGGTGAGTGGCGCGACTGCAACACCGGCCTGTATTTCGTATCGCAGATGAAGCGGCTGCGCGCCGCGGCCATCCCGGTCTACATTTCGCTCGGCAACCACGATGCTGCGAACCGGATGAGCCAGTCGCTGCCGTGGGGCGACAAAGTCCATTTTTTCGATCACCGCAAACCCGAATGCGTCGAGGCAGCCGGGGGCGAGGCGACGCTCTACAGCCAGAGCTTTCGCAGCCGCCACATCACGGAAGATCTCACTGGCGCTTTCCCCAAAGGGAGCGCCGGGACATTCAATATCGGCGTGCTCCATACTTCGGCAACCGGCTCGGCCCAACACCCGTTGTATGCGCCGTGCTCCATAGAGGGCCTGCTTTCGCACCAATACCAATACTGGGCGCTGGGGCACATACACACGCGGTCCGAGCTGGCGCGCGACCCGTGGATCGTTTTTTCGGGGAACATTCAGGGTCGCGGCGTGCGGGAATGTGGTCCGCGCGGCTGCTACCTGGTCGATGTGAACAATAGTGGCGTCGCAAGCCTGAGCTTTGAGCCACTGGACGTGGTGCGCTGGGAGGTGTTGCGCCTTTCCGCGAGCGACGAAACGACCGGGGACGACCTGGAGGAGATGGCGCAGCGCGCGATCGGGCGGGCTGCGGCCGTGGCTGGCGACCGGACCCTGGCGCTGCGTTTCGAGATCGAAGGTCACGGGGGGGCGTGGAACCGCGTGGCGGCCGATGTCACTGGCTGGCGCGCACGCCTGCGGGCGCTCGCGGGGGACGCTTTCGTCCCTGTCCATGTGGAGAAGTTGGAACTGATTCCGCAGCCTCCCGCGCCCGCCACGGATGCGGGTCCCGCCGGGGAGTTGCGCGCCCTCGTGAATCGGTTTCTGGACGATCCCGCGCTGCTGGAAGAGTTGCGACAGACGTTTGGGGAACTGAAAACCCGCCTGGAAACCGCCGTGCGCGTCGGCGAGGAGTGCGCGGACCCGCAAGACCCGGATCTGCTGCGGAGGGCGCTTTGCTCGATCGAGCCCCTGCTCATGAAAGGAGAGGAGAAATGAGGCTGGAAGCGATTGATCTGATCGCGTATGGCCCGTTTACCCGTCAACATCTCGAATTCCCGAACGCGTTCACCATTGTCTTCGGGCTTAACGAAGCTGGCAAGACTTCTGCGCTGCGCGCCATCGCCGACGGCCTCTACGGAATCCCGTTGCAGACGTCCGACGATTTCATTCATCCCTATCGCGACCTGCGGATCGGATTGGCACTTTCCGATGGCGCGCATCGACTCGAGTTCATCCGCCGCAAAGCCAACGTTCAATCGCTTCGCGGCCTGGACGATGCCATCGCGGTGGAAGACAGCGAGTTGGAACGGTTTCTGCAAGGTCTGTCGCGCGCGGATTTCGAAACCATGTTCGGCATCAGCCACGAGAGGCTGGTCCAGGGCGGGCGCGAAATCGCCGCCGGGAAAGGCGAAGTCGGCCAAATCCTGTTCGCCGCAGCCGCCGGGTTGATCGGCCTGCAAACGACGCTCGATCGTCTGGAACAGCAAGCCGGTGAGCTCTACGCTCCGCGGGCCAGCAGCAAATCGATTCACCTCAAGCTGCGGCAGATCAGGGAGGCGGCATCCGAGCTACGGCAGAAACAGGTCGGCGTGGCAGTATTCGAGAAGAACCGGGAAGCGTTGGACGACGTGGCCGGGCGGCTCGCCGCCTGCGATACCGGAATCGAGGAAGCCCGGCGGGAGTCCGAGCGTTTGAAGCGCATTCAAAAAGCGCTCCCCACGATCGCCGGCCGCAGACTGGCGCTGGCCGATTGGCGGGAACTGGCGGGCGTGCCCGCTTTGGACTCCGAGTACAGCGCCCGCCTGGAGCACGCCGAACGGGATCTCGATGCGGCGAATTTGGCCGTTCGGGAATCGGAATTGGAGATGGCGCGAAGCGTCGAGGCTGCTGGCGCGCTTGTGGTTCCCGGTGACCTGCTCGCGGCGGACGACCGCGTCCGACGGTTGTACGAACAAAAGAGCGCGGTCGAAAAATCCAAGCAGGACTGCATCCGGCGCGAGACCGATCTCGCGCAATCGCATCGAACCATCGGAAAGCAGGTGGAGATGCTGAAGCCGGGACTATCGCTGGAACAGGCGGCCAGTCTGGAGCCCGGCGTGGTCGTGCGGAAACACGTTCAGGAGCTCGCCGCTTTGGCGCCGCAACTGGAAGCCCAGCAAAGGTCGTTGGAAGGCGCACTGGTGAGCGCCCGCTCTAAGGTGGCTGATTATGACCGCGGCTTGACGGAGACTCCCGCGCCGCCCGATGCGGCGCCGCTGTCTCGGCTCATCAATCGCGCCAGGCGCGAGCTGGATTTCGCGAAAGCCCGCCAGCTTCGCACGGATACGCATGTGAACGAGGGAAAGCTCCGCGCTGCATTGGCGGCTCTTCCGTTATGGACTGGTTCGGGCGAGGATCTCGAAACTCTTCAGGTCCCCGGGCCTGAAGCCATCGAGGAAATGCGGGCGGCTTTCCAGGCAAGCGAGAACGCCGAGCGCGCGGCGCGCGAGGGTCTGGCACAAGCCGAACAGAGCCTGAACGAGGCCAGGACGGAACGGGATGCCGTCATCGCAGCGCATAGCGTGCCAACCCTCGACGAACTGCGCCGCGCGCGATCGGTACGGGAACTTGGCTGGGCAGCCATACAGAGGATCTGGCGCGACGCTGTGACCGATGCGCCGGAGGGGCGCGAGTTCCTGGAGCGCATCGGCGCCGACGATCTGACCTCCGGCTACGACGACGCCGTGAAGCAGGCTGATGGGGTGGCGGACCGCATGCGTGAGGCTGCGGAGAAGGTCGAACGCGTCGCAATGTTGGATGTGCAGATCGCTGCGTGGGAAGAACGCCGCAAGGAGGCGTCGCTCAAACTGGACGATGTTCGAACCGAGGGCGAAGGAGTGCGCGCGCGCTGGCTGGAGTCGTGGTCCGGCGCCCGGCTAACTCCGGGCTCGCCGGCCGCCATGCTCAACTGGCTGCGGAAGCGGGAAGCCACTATCCAGTTTGTCGCGAAACTGCGGGAATTGCGAGGGCAGCTCGCCGAATGGGAAATCCAGGAATCGGGAACCGCCTCCGAGTTGCGCGGACTTCTGGCCGTGTTCGGCGGCGTAGAGGATGCCAGTGACGCCGCCGGCATGCTCGATCGGGCGGAACAGGCACTAGGTCTATCCGAGGCGGTCGCGAACCGGCGCCGCACACTGGAGTCCGACCGGCAAGCCCAGGCCCGCGAGATTGATCGCATCGAGCGCGACCTGTCCGAGCTCGAGAAGAGTCGGACGGAATGGAATACGAACTGGGACGTAGCGCTCCGGCAGGCGGGGCTCGATCCAGGAACCTCGCCGGCAGCGGCGGAAGCATATCTTTCCGCCGTTCTCGAAATTCAGACTGGGTTGCAGGCTGCCAGGGAGTTGGACACGCGAATTCGCAAGATGCATGCGGATGCCGCGGCCTTCGAAGGCGAAGTGGGGAGCCTTGTCGAGAGCCTCGATCCGGAGTTGAAGCGGTTCGCCCCCGAGCAGGCTATCGTGCAGCTACACCAGGCGCTGGCGTCCGCGAAGGAGAACCTGAAGCTGCTCCAACGGGAAGAGACGACGAAAAAGGAATGGGAAAAAAAGCAGAAGAAGGCGGGCGGCGACGCGGAACGCGCCAGCGCCGAAATTGCACGGCTCTGCCGCGAAGCCGGCGTCGACGATCCGCCGTCGGCGCGCGCTGTCTGCGAGCGCGTGAACCGGCGCCGGGAGTTGGAGAAACGCCTCACCGGATATCAGGAGGGTTTGTCGATGGTCTGTGGCGCCAAGACGATTGAGGAGTTCATCGCCGAGGCGGAGGCCATGGACCCCGACTCCGTTCCGGGCCTTTTGGACGCCATCGAACGGCGTTCTAGCGAACTGCGCACCGAGCGCGAGGCCCTCGACATCCGCAGGCGTGGCCTGGAGGCCGAAGCGCTCTCATTCGAGAGCGCGGATGGAGCAGCCATAGCGCAGCATATCAGTGGCCTCTCCGGAGCGCTCTCGGCGGATGTCGAAGAGTACGTCCGGCTGAAGACCGCGTCCGTTGTCCTGCGGAAAGCCATCGAACAATATCGCGACCGGAACCAGGGACCAGTGCTCGAACATGCCGGCCGGCTGTTTTCTGCCATGACCCGCAGCAGCTTTGCGGGCCTGCGGGTAGAGAGCGTGGAGGGGAAGAGTATCCTGGTCGGAACCCGTACCGATGGGCGGACAGTCGAGGTCTCCGGCATGAGCGATGGAACGTGCGACCAGCTCTACCTGGCATTGCGGATAGCCAGTCTGGAGCACTACTTCGGGTCGCACGCCCCCGTCCCTTTCATTGTGGATGACGTGCTGCTGAGCTTCGACGACGAACGCGCCGCCGCCGCGCTTTCCGTCCTGAACGATCTGTCGGCCAAAACGCAAATCGTGTTCTTCACGCACCACCGGCATCTGGCGGAGTTGGCGAAGAGAGCCACCGAGGCTGCCGTCGTCGAGATCGGCTAAGCCCTCAAGCACCCGCTGATGCCGGCCATGCGGCTGCAACTTGGAGCCGGTTCGCGTCGTCCAGGCCACAGCGGTATATTGGAAGCTCCTTGTGCTCGATTCAGGGTACGGGACATATGAGAGTCTGTTTTCCGATACGGTGCGTGCGCTCCGTGATCCTTGTAGCGGCTGTCACTGCGGTCACGTACGGTAGTGACATCATCGCGGGTGAGCGGGCCGGTCTCACAGACCAGGAAATGGCGGTAGGCAGTACCGATAAGACCGATCGACAGGAAAGCGCTAAGCAAGGCGAAGAGGAACGCGCAGGACAGGCCGCAGCAGACACCGTGCAGGAGCGGCCCGCCGCGGAGGACCGGACCAAGAACGCTGCGAAGTCCGCACGCCGGAAGCGGCTGGCTGCGGAACAGAAACGAAAGCAGGCGGAGGCCGATGCGCTCGCCGCCAAGAAAAAGGCAGAGGAGGATGAGCGTGCCGCCAGGGCACGCAGCCAGGACAGCAACGATCTGCTGATCGGTGTAGCTGTTTTCCTTCTCATCGTTCTCTTTTTAGTCGTGGTGGCCGTGAAAGCTGCTAGTGGCGGCGGCTCCGGCCGAACCGCGTCGAGTGCATCGTCCATAACTGCCGCCCTGCCTTCGCAACCGGCTCCTATCGGGCTCGTCGGATTGCCGGCGGCGCCTTCAGTTCAAGCGGCGGAATGGGTAGGTCTCAACGAATGCGTAACCGTTGCCGGCTTCCGAATCCCCGGGTTGGTCTACTTCGGCCGCCATCTGCGCGCGATTAAAGGTCACGATGTTGAACCGGCGTTGATAGACCCGTCAAAGCCAGTTGCGCCCTCGACGGCGGGTTTTGATCCCGCATCCATCCCATACTGGCCCAGCTACAGCGGGATCGCCGCGACCGCTCGGCATGCTTACCTGAAGTGGCATGCGTCCGGCCGGTCGGCAACTGACGCGCCAATCAGCTTCGTATTTCTTTACTTCTACGGACTCGAGCGCAGGATTCTGTACGACTGCGGCCCGAAATCGGAGCGGGGCGAGGAGTATCAGGTGATCCTCGGCGAGGTTCGCCACCTGCTTGATATTTATGGGGAGAATCGTTCCTTCCGCGGATACGCTTCCGCATTCCTCGAAATGGCGCAGGCGATTCATCACAGCGTCGGCATCGACGACCCACCCCCGGACTATCCCGCGTTGGGGTATGAGCTTCCCGCACGTCTGAAGATAGCCCTGGGCCTGATGGCCCGTGATGGTAAGCCGATTCCGCCAGCGTGGGCATGCGCCTGGGTATCGGCGGATCCGCTGTTTCCGCGGCGTACTCCCTTCTCCCGCTGCAATGCCTATTTCAGAGAGTTGTTTGCGCTCCGATATCGGGAAAGGTGGGGCGGTGGAATTGTGGTCAAGCCTAACAAGACTACCATTCGCCTTGTATACCAGCCGGCAAGCGCATCGTTTGGCGGCCAGGTGACCGCCTCGACTGGGCTTCCCGACGTTACGGTTCTGAAGGAACCGATCAGCAGCCTGAAGGATCTCGGTGCCAAGTGCGTCGATGAGCTGGACGCGTACAGCCGCTATCTGGGACGGAATCCGGGTGCCGAAGCGCTTCCGGCGGCGATGGCATTACTGCCGCCAGCCCTGCTCTCAAGAGGGACAGGTGAAGCCAAGCGGGTTCGTGAGAGTCTGGCCGCACAGGTCAATTCGGGAGCCCTGCTGTCTCGCGATGAGCTGGCTCAACTTTTGAAACTCCCCATCGAAACGGGTTTCGCCAAACGCGATGCGGTCGCTGTCGCGCAGTATTTGGCCTCGATGGGTTTCGGGATGGAACCGGATGTCCGCTTCGGAGGGCCCGTTCCCGGGGCCGAGACGAAGGTATATGTATTCCCGGCAAAGCCAGGTGCCGCCAGCGCGCCTACCCAGGTGTACAGCGCTGCGACGCTGCTCATACATCTGGCCGCGTTAGTTTCGGCTGCGGACGGCGCCATAAGTGGAAAGGAACAGGAGTATCTCCAAAGCCACATCGCGTCTGCACTGCATCTCTCCGAAGACGAGCGCGGCCGGCTGAGCGCGCATCTTTGTTGGGTTGTAGCGGAGCGGCCCGTTCTTTCGGGCGTTAAGAAGCGAATCGAATCTCTGACGGCATCGCAGCGACAAGCCATTGGTAGGTTCTTGGCAGGCGTCGCAAACGCGGACGGTCAGGTTTCGCCCGGGGAGGTGAACACGCTCGGGAAGATGTACCGTCTTCTCGGTCTCGACCCAGCGGATGTATACAGCGATGTCCACCAGGCTGCGACAGAGCCGGTGACGGTGCAGCCTCAGGCGCCTGCTGCAGCCGGGTTTGCTCTGCCGCCCCGGAGAAAAGCGCCCAAGCCTGCGGGCATTCAGCTAGACCGCGCCAGGATTGAGGCGAAGTTGCAGGAGACCGCGGCCGTATCCCAGTTGCTCGCGTCCGTGTTCGTGGGGGAGTCCTCGCCTCCGCCGGCGGCGATGCTGCGTGCGGTAGACATCCGGGAATCAATTGCGGGCCTCGATACGGCTACCTCGGCATTTCTACGCTATCTCTCCACGAAACAGGCGTGGTCGCGTGAGGAGCTTGAGATCGCCGCCGCGGAGCGCTCGCTCCTGTTGGACGGGAGTATCGAGGCGATTAATGAAGCCGCATTTGATGCCTGCGAGGAACCCGTGCTCGAAGGCGACAATCCAATCGAGATCAACATTGCCGTGTTATCGGCGCTGCTGGAAAGGACCCAGATCCAATGACCCCCATTCGGCCGAAAGACCGCGACGCCGTTCTCCAATCGTTGCGTGCCGGCGTGGTTCCGCGTACGGCCCTGCATCTGATTCAGGTCGGCCGCGCGAAAGAGGTGGAATCGCTTCTGCGAGACATCGAGCGGATAGCCGATGGCGGCTCCGGCATACGGTTTGTGATTGGCGAGTACGGATCTGGCAAGACGTTCTTCCTGAACCTGATCCGTGCTGTCGCACTCGAAAAGAAGCTCGTAACCGTGCATGCCGACCTCACGCCGGACCGCCGGCTGCAGGCATCGGGCGGGCAGGCGCGTTCCTTGTACGCCGAGCTGATGCGTAATATCTCGACGCGGTCTAAGCCGGATGGCGGCGCGATGTCCAGCGTTGTCGAGCGGTTCGTGGCCGAGGCTCTGCGCCGGTCCCGCGAGACGAACGCGAGCCCAGAGGACGTGATACACGAGCGGCTCCAGGATCTCTCCGAGATGACCGGAGGGTACGATTTCGCCGCTGTGATCGCGGCATACTGGCGCGGTCACGATTCCGGGAACGAGCAACTGAAGTCCGACGCGGTGCGGTGGCTTCGAGGTGAATTTAGCACGCGGACCGACGCGCGGAATGCACTGGGAGTTCGCACCATCGTCGATGACGCCTCTATCTACGACCATCTGAAGCTGATGGCTCGTTTCGTGCGCCACGCCGGTTTCAGCGGCATGATGGTTCTGCTTGACGAGCTTGTTAACCTCTACAAGCTGGCGAACAGCCAGGCGAGAAACGGCAACTACGAGCAGATTCTTCGCATCTTGAATGACAGCTTTCAGGGCATTTCGGTGGGGCTCGCGTTCATTTTCGGCGGCACGCCGGAGTTCCTGCTGGACACACGACGCGGGCTGTACAGCTACCCGGCTCTCCAATCCCGGCTGGCCGAAAATACTTTCGCAACGCAGGGGCTGGTGGATTATACCGGTCCTGTGATCCGTTTGGGCAGCCTTTCCCAGGAGGATTTCTATGTGCTCCTGACGAAGCTGCGTCACGTGTTCTCGTGCGGAGATGCCACGAAGTATCTCATGCCTGACGAGGGGCTGACTGCCTTCATGGAACACTGCGCGAAGCGAATTGGCGAGGCGTATTTCCGTACACCGAGGACCACAATTACATCCTTTGTGAATCTGCTCTCTGTCTTGGAGCAAAACCCACAAGCCTCATGGCGCGAATTGCTCGGCCATGTCGAAGTCGTCAAGGACGAAGGACCCGACGTGGAGGAGGTCCTGGAACCCATCGAGGCGCCGGCTGGCGGTGACGACCTCGCGAGCTTCCGCCTCTGAGTCCCGAATGGACGCAACATCCAATGCATTCCAGCTCCTGCATCCTGCCGTGCAGCGGTGGATTTACGAGCAGGGCTGGACCGAACTCCGGGACGCGCAAGAAAGAGCTGCAGGGCCCATTCTCGATGGCTCCCTAGATGTGATCATTGCCTCCGCGACGGCGTCCGGCAAGACAGAAGCCGCATTTCTGCCCATCTGCTCGCGACTGCTCGCGCCCGAGAACTCGGGAGCGTCCGTCCTCTATGTCAGCCCTTTGAAGGCCCTTATCAATGACCAGAGTGATCGCATGGAGCGCCTTTGTGAAACTCTCGAAATCCCGGTCCACCCCTGGCACGGTGATATTTCGCAGGGCCGCAAGCGCGAGTTCCTGAAACAGCCAAGCGGGATCCTCTTGATCACGCCGGAGTCCCTGGAAGCGATTTTCGTGAACCGGGGTTCGTCCGTCGCCCTTCTCTTCTCGAAATTGCTCTACGTCATCGTAGACGAACTCCATAGCTTCATCGGCTCGGAAAGGGGGCAGCAGTTGCAGTCGCTGCTTCGGCGGGTGGAACACGCGGCCGGGCGGAGAGTACCTCGAATTGCACTCAGCGCCACCCTGGGAGATATGACCATCGCGGCCGGTTTTCTGCGGCCCCACGATAGCGACAATATTCAAATCATAGTGTCGGGGGCAACCGGTCAGGAGCTGAAGCTGCTCGTTCGAGGCTATCGCATCTCGGCGCTTATCGATCACGACGCCGAAGAAAAGGCACCCGAAGAACAATCTGCCGAGGAGCCGGAGAACGATGGCAGCGTCCGCGCAGTTGCCTCGGATCTCCTGAAGACGCTCCGCGGCTCCAAGAACCTGGTATTCGCCAACAGCCGCAGCAATGTGGAGAAGTACGCTGATCTGCTGTGCCGCATGTGCGAAAGCGAGCGCCTGCCCAATGAGTTCTGGGCGCACCACGGCAATCTGTCGAAGGAGATCCGGGAGGACGCCGAAGCCGCTCTTAAGGACAGCGCCCGTCCTGCCACGGCCATCTGCACCTCCACACTCGAGCTGGGAATCGATATCGGCATGGTTAAGAGCATCGCGCAAATCGGAACCCCGAATTCGGTCGCAAGCCTATGGCAGCGGCTGGGGCGTTCGGGCCGGCGCGGCGATCCTGCGATCCTGCGGACCTACATCCGCGAGTCCGAGATCGACTCGAACTCCTCCATAGAGGACCTTCTCAGGGTCGAGTTGGTGCAGACAATCGCAATGGTGAATTTGCTCCTGGTCCGGTGGTGCGAACCGTCGGGAACGGGTCGCCTTCATCTTTCGACCCTCATCCAGCAGGTGCTTTCTCTCGTCGCTCAGTTCGGCGGCGTGACGGCCACGCGCGCTTGGTCCATCTTGTCAGGGGTTTTTGGGGTCGATCAATCGATATTCATGCAGGTACTCCGCAGCCTCGGTGCCCGGCAGATCATACGACAGGAGCCCGACGGCACGCTCCTGCTCGACGAAGCCGGGGAGCGCATCGTCAATCATTACTCGTTCTATGCAGCATTCGCTACGAAGGAGGAATACCGAATCGTCACCGCTGGTAAGACGCTCGGCACGCTGCCTATCGATCGCCCTCTGGAACAGAATAGCGCCCTCATTTTCGCGGGCCGTCGGTGGCGCGTAGTAGCGGTCGATGAGCAACGCAAGGTGATTGAAGTCCGTCGCGCCCCCGGAGGCCGCGTCCCGGCATTCAGCGGAGAGCGCGGCGATGTTCACGACAGAATTCGCCGGGAGATGCGCTCGGTTTACATGGGAACCGCGATGCCCCCATATCTGGATGCCACGGCACGAGATCTGCTTACAGAGGCCAGGACGTGTTTCTCCCAGTACGGTCTGGAATGCAGGAGCATCGTGCCTACCGGTGCAGAGACCGTGGTCTTCACCTGGAGGGGCGATCGGGCGAATGACACGCTTGCGATCTGGCTCAAATACCTCGGTCATATCGCGCAAAACGAGGGCGCCATTGTACGTGTTTTTGCGGCGGAACCGGACACAATGGCCGCGCTCCGGCGCATAGCATCAGATCCGATCCCCGATCCGGTCGCGCTCGCGGCGCCGGTCAAGAACAAGCCTTCCGAGAAGTACGATTGGCTGCTCGACGAGCCGCTGATGAACGCTGAATACGCGTCGCGGAAGCTGGATGTAAACGGAACGCGCGAATTGGTCCAAACCCTCCTGAACCTGGAAAGGCAATGAACGACTGATGCCGGGCCCCAGAAAACTATCACTATCGCGCAACCTAAAGCGGTTACTTGAAATGGCGGTGTTGGCTGGCGCAGTTGGCACCATTCCGCTTGCTGTCGCGCTGGAGGCCCCCCAGGTGTTTCTTGGATTCAATAACGGACTGGTCCGTTTGGTCGATCTCGTTCTTGAGTTCGATCCCTAGAGGACGCCTTAGCGGCCTATCGCCACTGCGCGCGCCAACGCCTATAATCGGAACTTCGATACTATGAACCAGGATTTCTCGGCGGGTCTGACTGTCCGTGCCAGGGGAACGCGGTTCATCGTTCTCTCCTGTGACGTTATCCCCGGCAATGGCGCAGAACCCTTGCGCCGTCTCCATTTGCGGTGCATCGACGACGCCTGGCGCAACCAGGAGATCTACGTGCTTCCGCACCTCGAACCCGTGGAGCCCGACCAGATCCCGGAACTGGACTTGGCCCATCCCGGGCGGCTCGGCCGGTTCCATCTCCTGATGGACGCCATACGACTAAGCCTCGCGCCAGGCGATGATCGGCTGGTCGCCTCCTCCCGTTCCCGTATCCGGTTCGAGCCCTACCAATTGGTGCCGGCGCTACGCGCTCTCGAACTCCCTCGGCCCCGCGTGCTGATCGCCGACGACGTTGGCTTGGGAAAGACGATCGAAGCCGGCTTGGTTCTGCGCGAGCTGAATGCCCGGCGGCGGGCGAACCGAATCCTTATCGTCTGCCCGGCCTCCATCCTCGAACAATGGCAGACCGAATTAGCCTCAAAGTTTGGCTTCGAGTTCCGAATCTTCGATAGCGAGGGCGTCGCAGAGGCGCGGCGGTCCCTCGAAGCTGGCAGCAACCCTTGGGCTATCGAATCGCGTGTCATCGCCTCCGTGGATTTCATCAAGCGGCGCGAGGGAGCCTTCCGCGAACTGTCCGCGAGCCGTTGGGATGTGATCATCATCGATGAAGCCCACCACCTCGCCGCCGGACGGAACGACGACGAGGTCACGGACCGCTATCGCCTGGCGCGCTGGATTGCCACCGAGAACACTGGCGCGCTGCTCCTGCTCACGGCGACGCCACACGATGGCTATGACGAAAACTTCGCCTCGCTGCTCGAACTGCTGGAGCCCTCGCTGGTCACTCCAGGTAGACCGCTCCGCTTCGAACACTACCGCCGCCACATGGTGCGGCGCCTCAAACGGCATATCCGGCTTCCCAACGGCGAGTTGAAATTCGTTGAGCGATTGCCGGTGGAGCCGATTCCCGTTCCCCTCCTGGAAGGATCACCGGAGCACCGCCTCAATGAGGCCGTGCGCGACGAAGCCTTCCAGCTCGATCTCGTGGCGCAAAAGGCGCTCAAGAGCGACCGGGAAATCATTCGCCTGGTTGCCACGATTCTCCGCAAACGCGCCGCCTCATCGCTCGCCGCCCTCCGCTCAACTATTGCCGAACGGCGAAGGAACATCGAAGAATCCGTCACCGAAGTCGAAATCCGCCGGGAATATCTCCGTGCCTACAATCGTGGCGAGGCGATTCCTGAATCCGCGCAGCAGCGTTTGGAGCGCGACCTCCATCGCAGCTACCAATCGGCCATGCAACGCTCTGGCAGGGAGCTTCACCGTCTCAAAGATGAGACGGAGTCTCTCACCGAGCTTCAGTCTCTTGCGGACGCCTGCGCCGGCCACCCGGAACCGAAGCTTGTGGCTTTGACGGAATGGCTCCGCCGTTGCCACGTAGTCGATCCCGCGGCAAAGGTGATCGTATTCAGCGAGTATGCCGATACGGTCGATGCGATTTGTGCCCATCTCAACGCCAACGGGTTTGCCGGTCAATTAGTCAGGCTGACGAGTGATGTTGGAGGCCGTCAAGAGCGAGCTGCGGCGCTTAAGCGTTTCTTCTCACCTGAAGCGCGCATCCTGGTCGCCACCGACGTGGCCGGCGAGGGCCTCAACCTTCACCAGCATTGCCACCACCTCGTGCACTTCGAACTTCCCTGGAATCCAAACCGCATGGAGCAGCGTAACGGCCGAATCGATCGATATGGCCAAACCGAGCCGCCGGTCATCGCCTTTCTCTTTGCCGAGGGCACATACGAGGGCGAGGTGCTCAAACGCCTGGTCCTCAAAATCGAGAACCAGATGCGCCGGCTGGGCTCTGTTGGCGACATACTGGGCCAGATCCAGGCCGAACGTATCGAGCAGATCCTGACGCTGCCGGTTCATGATCTTCAGCGCGCCGTCGCGGAAGCGGAGGCGCAGATCGACGATGAACTCAACCGCGCAGCCGATCCTCGCATCAGGGAACAGATCGGCGAAGGCGAGGAAAACCTCGATGAGCAGCGCCGCGCCGAAGCGGCCCACAACCGGGAATGCGATGATGGGGTAGCCCTGGACCGTTTCCTCGAGCGCGCGGTGCAGGCCGCCGGCGGCTCCGTCGAACGCCATGGCGAGGTGATGCGCATCAAAACGCCTCCCGCGTGGGTTTCGGCGGAACTCCCCGCCAGATATGACAGCATTCTCCCGTCCGGAGCGCGTATCGATGACGAGGCTCTCGCGAACGAAGTGCTGCATGAAGACCACACGCTCATCCAGGCAGCCGTCCGTTGGGTGCGCGCCAGCCGGTTCCGGAAAGAGGACGACCACCGCTTGGCCTATGTCGTAGATCCGGCACTTGCGTCACCCGATCTCGTCGCGACGTTCCTCGTGGTCTTGCGGGACGGCAACGGCCTCAATGTCCAACGTTTCGAATCCGTGCGCGTCGGTGCGGACCTGAGCGTCTCGCGCGACAGCGATTCGGACGATGGCGCTGCCCGATCAACCCATCCGGGCAACGCTCCATCGGAGTTGCTCAACATGTTGTTCGAAAGCTGGTGGGTAAGGGCGCGCGAGCTGGCCGAGGCCGAGGCGCTACGTCGCGCCGAAGGCTGGCGGGAAGACCTCCTGGCCTTCCGAGGCGTCGAGGTTGCGATCCAGAAGCCGGAGGTCACCCGTTGGGATGCCGCCACCCGCGCGGCCATTCTTGGGGATTATGAGCGCCGCCAACAACAAGACCTGTTCGGCGAGAAACCCCTGCTCCCGCCCGCCGTCCGCCGCCGCCTCGACCAGCATCAGCAGCGCGCGGCGCAACAGCGGGAATACCTGGAACACCGCCTTCAAATCGACCAGCCGGCCGTAGAGTCGCTGGGCGTATTGCTGCGCGTACCAGCGTCCATGGTCGCCGGGGAGTCCCTCTGATGGAGATCCTCTCGGTCCAGGGCGGCGCATTCAGCGAATTCTACCTCAAGAAGCTTCTTCCCAACGAAACTCGCCTAGCCGCCAGGCTCGACCGCCCCGGCGCGGAGCGCGAGTACCGCCGGGTCGCTTCCCTGATTCGCGAGGCGCAACGCGACTTGCGCGGCAGCCGGCAGGCGCGCGTGACTCGCCGGGCACTGCTCGATCCCCTCGCGCGTCTTCTCGGATGGACCTTGGGCGAACCCTCCGAAGTGGTCACGGAGACCGGCGTAGAAGACGCCGGGATGCCCCTTCTGGCGGATTCCAAAACCGTCGCTCGAATGGTCGTCATCCCCGCCGAGTCGATGCTCGATCTGCCACCCGAAGGTCTGCACCGCCGTTTTGCGCCGTCCCACAGCTTGGTGCGCATCCTGGAGCATGAAGGCTTGACGTGGGGACTCCTGCTGAATGCCTTCGAACTCCGGCTAGTCAGGCGCAGTGAGGGGTTCGTATCCTCGCACCTTGCCTTCAGTCTTCTGGATTTGGCAAACGGAACGGACGAAGCCCGCGCCGCCTGGAACGCTCTGTGGGGCATGCTGCGCGGCGGAGCCTGGCATCCGGCTCCCGCGGCTGTCGATGAGGTGGTGCGCCTGGGCCGCGAGCATCAGCAGGACGTAGGCGCGCGGTTGGGTTCGCAGGCCCCGCTCGCTGTGGAGCGCCTCCTGCAAGGTGCCCTCGATCATCTCTCCAACCGCGAAATCCTGGCCGGATTCCCAGACCGGCGCGAGCTTTTGGAGCGCCTCTATCCGGGCGCGCTGCGATTCCTCTACCGCCTCCTGTTTGTCCTCTATGCGGAGTCGCGTGGATTGTTGCCGCTGGATCTGCCAACCTATCGCGATGGCTACGCTCTCACCGGCGCCCACGGCTTGGTTCACCGCGCGCTTGACCCTGCTACCGACCCCCGGCGCAACCGCGAGGCGGACACCGGGTTCTACGAGGGCTCGCTACGCGCGCTGTTTGCGCTGTTGCGGCAGGGCGCCAACCTCGGCCCGGAGGGACGCATCCCCGCATACGGCGGGGGCCTGTTCCACGACCCCCAGTCGACCGGCGGCTTCCCCGGCTTCGATTCGCTTCGCATCGGCGATACCACCATCGCCGCTGTGGTCCAGTTGCTCACCCGAGTCGAATCCCACGCCGGCCTGGTTTCGTTGTCCTACCGTGAGCTTGACGTCGAGCAACTCGGGTCTCTGTATGAGGGCCTGCTGGAACGCAAGGTCGACTACGTGGACGAACAAACGGGACCGCTGTGGCGCATCCGTCTGGATGGAGACGAGGTTCTGGTCAACGGTTCTCAACGCGACGACCTGCGGGCCCGCCGCGGTGAGACCGGGTACTCGGCTCCGGAACTGGAGGAAGACGACTCCGCGGACGACGAGGGCGACCCGGACGATCCGGGCGACGAGGGCGAGGGCGGTGAAGCCGAAGAAGAAGATGAGCCGGTTTCGACCGGAAAGAAGAAGCCGATTCGCATCCTGGAGCCGGAAGAAAACGCGCCAAATCCGATCCCTGTAGGCTCGGTAGTTCTCCGCGCGGGCGCGGGCCGAAAGCAGACCGGCTCGTACTACACAAATCGCGCCTTCGTCGAATACCTGGTGCGGCGCGCAATAGACCCGTTGGCGCGGGGCAAGCGCCCTGAGGAAATTTTACAGCTCAAAGTCTGCGATCCTGCCATGGGATCCGGCCACTTTCTGGTCGGCGCCTGCCGCCGCCTGGCCGACCACCTGTTGGCGGCCTGGCGCGTATGCGTCGAAGCAGAGCGTGAGCGCGCGATTGCGGCTGGCCGCGACCCGCTTACCCCCGAACTGCTCCTGGATGCGGGCGTGCACCCGGAAGTTGCCCGCGTGTGGCAGACAAAGGCTCCGACGGGCGAAGAGGCCGACTTGGTGGCCTGCCGTCTCCTGGTTGCCGGGTACTGCATCTACGGCGTTGACAAGAACCTGCTCGCCGTGGAGTTGGCCCGCGTATCCATGTGGCTCGCGACGGCCGCCGCGGATCATCCCTTGACTTTCCTGAACCACCGCTTGGTCTGCGGCGATTCGCTGTTGGGTGTAACGACGGACGAACTTCTGCGCCCGTTCACGGACAAGCTCAGTAAGCTTCGCAAGGCGCCGCCGCTGACGGGTCCGGCCGATGACGGAGACCTGCCGTTCTACTTCAGCCAGACCGACCTGCAAACGCACATGCGCCGCGCTTTTCATTGGCTGCACGAGATTGAGCGGAACGAGGCCGAGCGGCCGGGCAATTTCCAGGACCAGCAGACGGCGTTCCTGACGATGCAGCAGGAGTTGGAGGACTTCGTCGACGCCCACCGCCTGCGCATCGGCCGCGCCTTCTTCGATGAAGGCGATCCGGCTTGGGCCCCGGAACTGTTCAACCGCTGGCTACAGGAGATTCACGAACTCGGCAGACCGTCTGAAGCGCTGCACGCGGATGCCGCGCGGGCCATAGGGAAGGGCAAAAGCGTGGGGGCGTTCTGCTGGGAATTGGCGTTTCCGGAAGTGTATTTCGAGCCGAACCCCGACACCGACGGCGTCCGCCGGCGCCAGCGCCCTGGTTTTGATTCCGTGCTCGGGAATCCACCCTGGGACAAGGTCCGACCGTTCCAGAAGGAATTCTATGGTCAGTTCGATCCCGCCATTCGTGATTTTCAAGGGCAGACCCTCAAAAGACGGGTTGCGCAGCTTGCGCCGCCGGATTCGGACCCGCGACGCCAATGGGTTGCATATAACGATCTGCAAACCAGGCTTGCGTACTTGCTGGTTCGGGGCGGGGTGTACCGGCATCAGGTAGTTGAAGTCAATGGCGAGAAGACCGGGGGCGACCCCGATCTATCCAAGTTCTTCTTAGAACGCGACCATCAGCTTGTCCGCACGGACGGCCGCATCGGGATATTGCTGCCAGCGGGCCTCTATGCACTTGAAGGCGCCACGGGCCTACGACGGATGCTGCTGTCGGAAACGCGGATTGATTCGATATATTCGTTTGAGAATTGGTCGAAGCGGTTCTTTCCAATCCACGCCAGCTTCAAATTCCTGACGCTCGTCCTGCACAAGACGGTGCAACCAGAACAAGCATTTCCTGCTGCTTTCATGCTCCGCGATGAGATGTTCCTATCGTTGCCTGACTCCGAGCGGCAGGCGCGATCGGTACAGATCACAAGCGACTTCATTCGCCGTACCAATCCAGCATACCTGTCCATCATCGAAATGCGCGACGAGCGCGAACTTGAGTTCGTTGAGCGCATCTACCGTGAGGTCCCTCCGCTAGCCAAGAAGCTCGAAGGTGATGGTGCGTGGAACGTGGAGTTTCACCGCGAGTTGGACATGACTGACGACGCTTGGCGGTTCCGCAAGAGGGATTGGCTGGTCGAACGCGGCTGCACTCAGGAAGGCAGCACGTTCACGGCGCCAGATGTCGAATGGTACAGGCAACGGTCAGATATGTTCACGCCCGGCGCCCGGTGGGTCGTGCCTGACGGGACCAAGTACCGGATTCAGTCGTTTAAGCCGCCAGACGAACCAACGCGCCGGCGCAATCGATCAGTGGCCGTAAACTGCGTCAGAGGGTTCCTCCTGCGTGACCGTGCTGAGGACGACAATGAAATGCCCGCCGTTCCTGGCGCTTGTTACGTGCCCCTCTACGAGGGCCGCATGGTTCACCAGTTCGATCACGCTGCCAAGGCCTACGTCAGCGGGGAAGGCCGCGGCGCCAAGTGGCGTGACCTGGGATCTGGTGAGAAGGCTCTTGTTCCCCATTTTTACGTTCAGGAGGTTGCCGGAACATTCACACCGAGGGGCGGTTTTTGCCGCGTTACTGGCCAGACGAACGAGAGAAGCTTCCTCGCTGCAATCATACCTGAACGCTGTCCCACGGGAAACTCAATGGCGACGGTGCACGCGGCTCCCTCCACTATGCCGGTTCATCTGGTTTGGCTTTCGCTGGGGTGTTCGTTTGTGTTCGATTTCTTGCTGCGTCAGAAAATCTCGACGAACCTGAACTACTTTTACGTCGAGTCATCCCCACTCTTTAGGCCGCCTGAGCCCTGCCGAGCGTTCGAACAGCTCGCCAAACTCGGCGCGCAACTCGTGTCCATCACGCCAGAGATTCAACTCGCCGAACCCGCACTGGACCTCCGCGAACGGGCCGCCCTCCGCGCTGAGATCGACGCCATCGTCGCCGACCTATACAATCTTTCCCCCGCCGAGTTCGGCTACATCCTGACCACCTTCCCTCTATTGGATCGCGACCAGCCGCCGCTACCGGGCGACTTCTACGTCCGTTGGAACAAGAAAGGCCAGCCCAAGCCCGAGCCACGGTCCTACGTCACGCGCGATACCGCCCTGCTCGCGTATTTCCGAAAGAGGGGCGTCGCGCCGCCCGACGACCTCGCCGAGTGGTACCGGCGTGAGGTCCGCATCGACATGGACGACGAAAATTGCCCGTTCCGCAGGGGCGAGATCCGTTCCCTTGAAGCCCGGGTAGAAGCCGCGCGCCGCCGCGGCGCCATCGCCTACATCCCGAGCCAGAAGAAACGCTGGGACCCGAACGGACCCTACCAGCCGCTCAGCGACACGCTCGCGGTAGAGAAGCAAGAGGTCGGATGAAGTACCGGATATATGTCGATGAAGTAGGGAACTCCGATCTCGGGGCATCACAGGATCCGAACCATCGATATCTGAGCTTGACGGGCGCCTTGTTCGATCTGGGATACATCGATGCGGTAGTCCACCCCCGGCTGGAAGACCTGAAGCGCCGCTTCTTTGGCTCGCATGCCGACGAACCCGTCATCCTGCATCGTAAGGAGCTGGTGAACCAGCGGCCGCCATTCGAATCGTTGCGCAATCCAGACGTCAAGGACCGCTTCGACAGGGAACTGCTTGCCCTCCTGCGCGAACTCGATTACACCGTCATGACGGTCGTAATCGACAAACTTGAACACCAGCAGCGCTACCAGGTCTGGCGCTACGATCCTTACCATTACGGCCTGCACGTGATTCTGGAGCGGTATGTCCTTTGGCTGAAGCGAAGGAATGCTCGCGGCGACGTGATGGCCGAATCTCGCGGCGGCCGCGAGGACCGCCGGCTGAAGGACTCGTTCGAGCGGATCTGCCGGGAGGGAACCGACTACCTCGACGCGGGACTCTTCTCCCAGTTCCTGACCAGCGGGCAATTGAAGGTGAAGCCCAAGGCGAACAACATAGCCGGGCTTCAGATTGCGGACCTGATTGCGCATCCCAGCTATCGAGCTTGCATGGCACGGCGAGAAGGTCGGTCCCTGGCCGACAATTTCGGCGGAATGATCGCACGCATTTTGGAGGGCGGGAAATATGACCGGAGCCCGAGCGGCCGGATTGAGGGATGGGGCCAGAAATGGCTGCCCTAAAAAGGAAAAGGCCCTTTCGGGCCCGAAGGCATCCGCCTTCCACCTCCGCATAAGCGGATTACTTATATTATCCTCAAACGTGCGAGTATTTACAAGAAGAATCTTTGTCGAGTCGGGGGATCTTGCAAACCTATGAATCCTCTACGCATCGCGGAACGGCTCCGAACGGATTACCTTCAGCTTCTGACCACCACCTTCTCGCCCCGCCAGCCAGGCCTCAACGAGGATTTCCGCCGCCAGATTGAGAGGGATGGCTTCCTGACGCGCGAGCCGTTTGTTTCGCTTGCCCAGCCATACCGCACGGGCGCGGCGCTGGTTGAGCTTGCGGCTGAAACGCGGGCTCGCTTCGGCGAGATCCCCGAAACACCCTACCAGCACCAGGCCGCGGCAGTCCGCCGCATCCTCGCCGGCCAAGCTGCCGTGGTCGCCACTGGAACCGGATCGGGTAAGACCGAAGCATTCCTCATGCCCATCGTGGACCATTGCCTTCGGAATCCACTACGGGACGTGGTGAAGGCCATTCTCGTGTACCCCATGAACGCCCTTGCCAACGACCAGCGGGACCGCATTCGCCGGTTGCTTGCGGGTTCCGAGGTGAGCTTCGGGGTCTATACCGGCGAGACCAAGCAGTGGGGTCAGGGCCGGCCGGAGAACGCGCCCGAAAACGAACGAATCATCCGCGCCGAGTTCCGCGCGCATCCCCCCGACCTGCTGCTCACGAACTACCGCATGCTGGAATACCTCCTGTTGCGCGGCGATGGGCGCGAGATCTTTCGAAATCACGCGGTGCGGTTTGTGGTGCTCGACGAGGTGCACACGTACCGCGGCGCGCTCGGGACGGATATGGCGTGCCTCCTGCGCCGGTTGCGCGCGTCCCTGGGCCAAACAAGCCCGCTATTCGTGGGAACATCCGCCACGTTGCAGTCGGGCGAGGGCGATCCGCGCACGGGAGTCGCGGAGTTCTTTGCGCGCCTCACGGGACAGCCTACGCCGGCCGAGGCAGTAATCCGGGAAGAGACCGAAGCTCCTTCGTTGCCCCCGGGCCTGACGCTTTCCGCGCCGCCCGCCATTTCGCAACCCGAACTCGATGCCTTCGATCCCGGCCAGCCCGAAGGCGTCCTGGCGCTTGCGAGGAGGCTTACCGGAGTCAATGCCGGCACGTTGGAGGAAGCGTGGGGAGCGACTGCGCTACCGTATCTGCTTCTGAACTGGTTGAGGGATCCGAGGCCGGTTTCGGCGATTGTGGAGGAACTGGGGCGCCGGCCGGAACGAGCTGGCGTGCCGGATGAAGAGCTTTCTCGCGAAGTGCAGACAGCATTGCTAATCGGGCCGTGCCTTCCCGACAACCACCCGCTGCGGTTACGTCCGCGCGTCCATCGGTTCCTGCGAGGTCTGGCGCGGTTCTGGCGCTGCACCAATCCGGAGTGCGGCAGGCTGCTCGACCAGGGTATCGAAACATGTGAGCGGTGCGGAAGCCGGTCGCTGCCGCTGGCCCTTTGCCGCACGTGCGGTTGGGACTTCTTCATCGGCAGGCAGGAGGACTACGCAGGCGGCGCACATGCCATCTCACCGTGGCGTGGGCGGCGATCGATGCCGCGGACCACCTTCCTTTATGACCCGCCGGAGGCCGTGCAGGTCGATGCCGAAGAAGTCCCGGATGAAGGGGATACGGAAGAGGAAGCCGCTGAGGCCGGGCGGGACAATCAGGAGCCCGCAGTTCCCGAGGTGGAGAGTACCGGCTTGTGCCCTCATTGCCTGGTGATTTCGGATAATCCGGCGCAAAGGTCATGTGGCTGCGACGCGCCGCTCCGACCGATCCGCCTGTTGCACGGCCGGGGAACCACCTGCCCGGTCTGTCGGAGCCGGTATGGGCGGTTCGACGTCATCACGCCGGTCAGCCTTGGCAACTCTTCGGCGCTAACCCACGTTGCCCGCTCTCTTCTCCGGGAATTGCCGGAGCGCGGCCGTAAGCTGCTGGTGTTCACCGACAGCCGACAGGACGCGGCGCATCAGGCGAGGTTCATGGAAGGCGTGGAGGCGCACCTTCGGATGCGCCGGGCCATCTATGCATCCCTGCGGAACTCGCCGGATTCGCATGACCTCCGGTGGATCGAGGAGCAGGTCTACACGCGCTTCGTTCAGGACGGAGTCTTCATCGCGACAAGATCCCGCGACGAGCGGGAACGGCGCCGGCGCCGCCTGGATGGCGCGCTACTCCATGAATTCGTGATTGCGCCGAATGTCCGCCAGTCGCTGGAACGGCTCGGGTTGGCGGAGATGCGGTATTCCGCTCTCGACGAGGAACTGGAAGACGCGGATTTCGTCCGCATCATAGACGAGTTCGGACTGGACCCGCGGTCGGCAAGACTTGCCATCAAGCGTCTGCTCAATCTGTTTCGCATGAGGCGTGCGGTGGCGCATGAGGCGCTCCGGCGCAGGCTCAGCGCGCGCGACGAAGTGGCGCAGGCATATGAGATCGTGCCCGGGCGCGAAGTGGGTATCCCGATTGCATTCCTGGAGCCGGGGTCCCCAAGCAGGTACGAGCAGAACTACAAGTTATTCGGTTCGTGGAACCGGGCGGGCAATCCGGCGGGACCGCAATCGGTATGGCGTCAGACCCTCGGTGACGCTGGTACGGAACGTTCGCTTGAGGCGGCATTCCAATGGCTTCTCGCAGGAGAGCGCTACCTGGTGCGCGCGCGCATAGGCCGTGACGCGCGTGAGGCGGAAGGCATCATGCTACGGCCCGATGCAATTGAAGTGCGGGTCGCCACCAGCTTTGCGCGCTGCTCGGTCTGTGGACGCGTTGAAGCGAACGGAATTGCAGGCACGCGCTGCGCCAGAGCCCGGTGCGTGGGGAGCATGGTCCCTTACGGCGGGCCGGTCATCGAAGGTAATCTCTATGCCCAGCTAACCGCGTCGGACTACACGCCGCCGCTCAACCCCGCCGAACACTCAGCCGCGGTGAAGGAAGAGGACCGCCTCGCGGCCGAAGAAGGATTCAAGCAGACTCCACCCCGGCCGAACGTTCTGGTGTGCACGCCGACCCTGGAACTTGGCGTCAACATCGGCGATCTGGAGGCGGTCGCCATGCGTAATGTGCCACCGAGCCCGGCTAATTATGCTCAGAGAGCCGGTCGTACAGGGCGTGAGACGCGCACCGGCATCATCGCCGGGTTCGCCCGATCAACCCCGCATGATGGCTACTTCTTCGACCATCCGGACGAAGTGATCGCGGGCGCCATACCGCCGCCCCGGTTTAACCTGGCGAACCTCGCGGCCGTTGCCAGGCACGTGGGAAGCCTGGTGCTGGAACAAGCCCAGCTTGACTACCCCTCCAACCTGGAATCGTTCCTGGGAGAAGGCGGCAACCTCATTGAGGCGAGCGTAAACGATTTGATTGCAAGGATTCGAGCCGCCGTCCCGGCGGCCCGACTGCGGGCGGCCGACATCTTCCGTGACGTGGAAGGCGTCACTGAGAACTGGATATCCGATGTGACCGAGCGCTTTCCTGGGGCGGTCCGAGGCGCGATCGAGCAGCGTGGCGCCCTGATCGCCGAGGCCGCCCGGCGAATGAGTGAACTCGGGACCCGCGTTGGCCTCAACCGTGCAGAAGAAAGCACGGAAGCGAGTTACCGCAATCTCGCCAGGAAGTTGCGGCTGGACTACAAATACGCCTACCTGCCGACGGTGCTCGCCGAAGCGGGGCTGCTGCCGGGTTACGCTTTCCCCGGCGACCCCGGTTCGCTGTCTCTAGCGCTCGACCCCGATGTGGTATTTGCCGGCCGGTTGCAGGCTCAACGCGAATTTTGCCCTGGTCAGATTGTCTACGCGCGCGGCAGGCGGTGGAGCGTCAAGGGATTGGCTCTACATCGCCCAGGCGCGAGCGGCACGGGCCGCGGTCCCGAGCGTTTCGCTTTCACGGAGTGCCCGTCATGCAAACTGGCGCAGACATCTGGCAACAGTTGCCGTCGCTGCCATGCCGAACTTGCAGGGTCCGATCAGATCGCCGTCGATGCGGCTGCGTTCCAGGCCTGGCAGGAAGAGGTGGAGCCGGAAAGCGAGGAGGAACGCTCGCAAGGAACGTATGACGTGCGGCCCCACCCGCAACGCGACGTGGGTGCCGCTGCCTGGCGTTTGGGCGAGTGGCGGCTGGAACTTCGGCGGCAGGAATCGATTTGGTGGGTGAATCACGGTCCTTTTGCATCCGATAATGACGGCGATGGAGTTGCGGCGAGCGGCCCAGCGCAAGGTTTCCGGCTGTGCCCGACCTGCGGCGAACTCGTGCGGCCGGTCCGCCAGCCGCAAGCACCCACACGCGGTCGCCGGCCCACACGCGATCCGCGCGCCGCGCTCGATCCTCATGCGCAGCGTTGCAACGGTCAACCGCAGTTGTTCACCCTTGGGCACCAGACCCGCGGGGATACGGTCAGGCTGGTCGTCGATGGCCTGCAGCAACTGGGCGACGAAGGCGTCGCTTGGGCGTGGTCGGTTGGCACGGCCCTGCTCGAAGGAGCGCGGAGGCATTTCGAACTCGACGACGACGATCTGGACGTCATTGTCCAGACGGTGCGGGATGACAACGGGGTCACGCACGCCCTGGAAATACTTTGGGTCGATATGGTCACAGGCGGATCCGGCATCTTCGAGGCGTTCGTCCGAGACTTCCCACGAATCGCGCAGGCGGCTGTGCGTCATCTTGAAGGGCACGACTGCCCGGTGTCCTGCTACCGTTGTCTCCGGACCTATCGAAACCAGCGTGTTCATGGTCTTCTCAACTGGAGGATTGCCCTGCCGTATCTGCAGGCGGCAGCAGGCTCCGCGCTCAGTGATCCGACCGCCATGCCGGCACCGGGACAGGGCCCAGACTGGGACGAGGCGCGCCGCGAGGGCTGCGAGTCGCCTTTGGAACTCCGTCTGCTGCGCGCCATTCGTGAATCCGGGTTGCCCGAGCCTCTCAAGCAGTTTGTGGTCGCGGACGACCGGGGCCGTGTGATCACTCGCGCGGATTTTGCCTATCAAGAACCGCGTCGAGTGCTGATCTATGCCGACGGTCTGGCGTTCCACTCATCGGTTCGCCAGCGAATCCACGATACCCGGACCACCAATCAACTCCAAGGTACGGGCTGGCAAGTGCTCCGGTTTGTTGGGCCCGAAATCACACGCGCTGTCGGGTCCTGTGTTCGCCAAATACGGACGGCTTTGGAGGAACCGGCATGACCGGTGTCCGGATCCCCAGCCATGAGCGGCAACACGATGGAACCAACGGAAGGACAACAATACCTGTTTGAAACTGAATCCACAAGATCCCTCGTGGATCAGTTGCTTTCGGACTCGCGGCTTTACACCAAGAGCAAAGACTACAAGGAATTGCTGGACTTCGTAGTCCGCATGCGCAACTTTGCACCGTTCAATGCCATGCTCCTCCAGGTGCAGAAGCCCGGGCTGCGTTTCGCCGCTTCCGCGTATGACTGGCGCGAGCGTTTTGGCCGCAATCCGAAGGAAGGTGCACGCCCGCTGTTGATCCTTTGGCCGTTTGGCCCGGTGGCGCTCGTATACGATCTGATAGACACGGACGGCCCGGACCTCCCGAGAGACGTCAGGTCCTTCTACGCGCAGGGCCCGATCGATGCAGAGACGATCGCCTCGTTCAAAGAGCTACTTCGGAGGAAGAACATCGAGTGGATTTGGGTCGACGCCGGCGATGGGAGCGCCGGTTGGATTCGTGTGATCAAGCGCGCATCCGAAGAAGGGGAGGTCACGAAGTATCGGATGTGTGTCAATCACAACCACCCGCCCCCGATACAGTTCACGACCGTCGCTCATGAGCTGGCGCACTTGTTCCTGGCGCATCTGGGGCCCGACAAGAAGCTGAATATCGCGGACCGCCCGTCGGTAAATCATGGCCAGGCGGAACTCGAAGCCGAGTCGGTGGCCTACATCGTATGCGGGCGGAACGGTATCACGTCGGCTTCCGAGACGTACTTGAAGGACTACGTTCAGGCAAACACGACGGTGGACCGCATCGATATCTACCAGGTGATGCGCGCAGCCGGACAGGTGGAAGCCCTGCTTGGCTTGACCTCGCACACGAAATTCGAAAGGCCCGAGGGTACGAGACATTGAGTCGGACCCCCACCGCGACTGAGCCGGAAACCAAGGTGTGATACCCGTCAAGTGTGCCATCGCCGACCGCGAGTGCCTATTCCTGACCAGTGCCAACCTGAGCGGCAACGCGATGGCCATCAATATGGAATTGGGCGTGTGCATTCACGGTGGCCCCCTCCCCGAGCAGGTCCAGCGGCACTTGGACGATCTCATTGCAAGGGGGGATCTACAGGTCTTCGAATGAGCGAGTCAGCGCGAAAGGCCGCTCCAGTAGCTGAGGTAGAGTGCCAGGTTGTACGCTGCGTGGGCGAGAGCAGCCGCCGCGGTTGATCGATATCGGAATCGGACCCAACCGTACAAACAGCCCGTAAGCACAATACAACAAAGCTGGAGCGCGGTTGTCCCGGCAGTCGTGAGATGCGCAATCGAGAAGACCAAGGCTACCCCGATGATCGAAGAGGTAGCCGATCTCGGCGGGGACAGGCGCCTGGTGAGCAGAAGAGCGGCCGTAAATAGATAGCCCCTGAAGATCACTTCTTCCAGAACCGGCCCGAGAGCAATGGCCAAGACTGCCCTGTTCCACCCGCTCTCGGTTCCGAGGGGTTGCTGCGAAATGCTTGCGACCGCCACAATGGAGCCGCCCGCAAGAAGACCCGCTACGATGCACGCCGCGGCGGCTCTGCTGCCTATTCGATTCCAATTCGCGAATTCGAGTCCGAGGCTTTTGAGCTTGCCAGCAGATGAAATCGCGACCAGCAGGAAGGCG
>Ga0181524_10000217_pt1 | contig 70513 bp, 53 predicted proteins | sample PEATcosm2014_Bin_34_FD_119761 | JGI IMG/M metagenome (GOLD analysis project Ga0181524, IMG submission 119761) | Peatland microbial communities from MTU Mesocosm Facility, Houghton, MI, USA - PEATcosm2014_Bin05_60_metaG | ecosystem: Environmental > Terrestrial > Soil > Wetlands > Peat | place... | reverse complement strand
GCATGCCCGAGATGCTGGCCGTGGCGTTCGCCACCGTCAGATTCGTGGTGGCAGTCTGACCGCTGCCCAAGGTCAGGACGGGCTGGGCCGAGACATTGAAGACATAATTGCTCTTGAACGCTATCAACGTGTAAGCCCCGGGCGGAGCTTGAATGGTGTAGCTGCCGGAATTGTCCGCCACCGCGCCCTCCACCCCCGAGCCGTTCCCGTTTAGCAGCAAGACAATGGCATTGGGCACTGTCGTGTCCGTGCCGCTGCTGACCACGTGGCCCGTGAACTTCTGTGCGTAGGGAAAACTCGTGACGCTGAAAGGATTCGTTATCGGCGTAAAACGCCCGGTCGGACTGGAAAGCCTATACAGATACTTGGCGCTGAACTGCTGGGCAAGGTCGCCGTTGTTGAAGTTCAACTGCGCCGCGATTTGTCCCGCGGTCGAATCGGTGTCGCCGGGAACGTTGGAATTGACGATGCCGCCGATGACCATGCCCGCCTGGCCATCGGTCAGTTGAAACTGTTGCACGAGCCAGTCGCCGGCGTCAATGACGCCGTTGCCGTTCAGGTCAATAAACTCCTGGACGACCACGGTTTCGCCGGTGGTCAGGCCCTTCACTTGCAACTTGATGACTCCATTGTAAGTGTTGCTGACAGCAGTGGGCGTGACGGTGAACGTGACGCCAGCATGCAGTGTCGGGCACAGCAGCAGTTGCACCACGGCCAGGCACAAGAAGGTTCGGAGCGAGAGCGTTTGCTTCATAAAGGGAAGTTCTTATCAGGAAAAGCGGCTCTCGTCAACGCTTTGAAGCAGTCAAGGTCACCAGGAAACAAGCCACCCAGGCGCTGGAAGCCCTGGCGGCAATGGCATACAAAAAAGGTCCCTGTAGTTTTCAGTACATACAGAACGTCAAAGGTCCTTGCGCCGCGTGCCCTCACTATGTCGCCGTGTACAGCAAGGGGGCGTAGTGAGAAGTCCAATCTCGTCCTGTCCCGTTACGGCCTCACTTTCAATACCCCCCGGAGAGGTATTTCTGCCGACGATTTGCCTACCATGATGTCAAAATCGCCCGGCACGACCCTCCAGTGCATATCGACATCGAGCAACTGGAGGTCTTCCGGGGTAAGGTTCAAGGTTACTGTTTTGGTTTCTCCGCGATTCAGCGCCACCCGCACAAAGCCCCGGAGTTGTTTGACGGGGGTTGAAACCGGGGCGTACCTCTCGTGAATGTAGAGTTGGACAGTCTCCAGGCCCGCCTGGTCGCCGATGTTTTTCACGTCCAGGGTTACGCGCGCCTCGCCGCCAGGACGGACCTCCGCCGGTTCGACACGCAAATTGCCGTACTCAAACCTGGTGTAGCTCAGACCAAAACCAAAGGGGTAGAGGGGCGTCGCCGGCATATCGACGTAGCCCTGCCCCATCCTGTAAGCCTTGGCTGGCTTGTAATTGTAATAGACCGGCAATTGGCCCGAGTGGCGGGGGACGCTGATGGCCAGCCGGCCCGTGGGGTTGTAATTCCCAAAAAGAACGTCCGCCACGGCTTCTCCGCCCCGCTCTCCGGGTTCCCAGGCCTCCACGAGGGCGGCCACGTGTTCGGAGGTCCAGCGCGTGGAAAGGGGACGGCCGTTGATCAGCACCACGACCGTGGGCGTTCCCGTCTCGAAGACCGCCTGGATGAGGTCCTCCTGCACTCCGGACAAATCCAGGCTCGCTACATCGTGCGATTCCCCGTCGGTGGGGCTGTCATGCTGCCTCTCGCCGACCACCACAATGGCCGCGTCGGCCCCTTTGGCAGCCTGCACGGCCTCGGCAAAGCCACTCTTGTCCGTGCCTGTAATCTCGCAGCCGCGCGCCTGGGTCACTTTGGTTTGGGGTGAGACCGCCGCCTTGATTCCCTCGATGACAGTCGTCACATGCTGCAAGACCTTCTTGGGCGAATAGTCGCCCAGTTGGTCCATCACATCATCGGCGTTGGGGCCGATGACGGCCACCGATTTCAAGTCTTTGCCGAGCGGCAGCAGGGCCTTGTCGTTTTTGAGCAACACGATCCCTTCGCGGCCCGCGCGCAGCGCCAGGTCCTGATTCGCGTGCGAATGCACGACCTGGACCGCGTTGTCCACATTGACATAAGGATTCTCGAAGAGGCCCAGGCGGAACTTCAGGTCCAGGACTCTGCGCAACGCGCGATCCACCAGCGCCATGGGGACTCGCCCCTCCTCCACACTCTCGACCAAGGGCCCCATGTAGGCGGGCTCGTAGGTTATGTTCAAATCCACTCCGGCCCTCAAGGCCAGCAGTCCCGCCTCCTTTTGCGTGGGAACGATGTGCTCATAGAGCAAGGTCCCGAAGCCGCCGCCCTCGCTCTGGACGACGCCTTTGAAACCAATCTCCTGCCGCAACACATCGTTCATCCACTTCACCGAGGCGTGCGCCGGCACGTCTTCCACTTCCGGGTAACCGGCCATCACACCCAAGCCGCCGGCTTTGGTGATCGCCCCGATCCAGGGCGGCATAAAGTTCTCGCGCAAGGAACGGTCCGAGACCTCGATGGCTCCGCGCTCCAGGCCGCTGGAGGGTTCGCTTTGCGTCGGAAAATCCGTCAGCACCGCGACGACCTTGTCAGGGGCGGAAATGTCGGAGCCCTGTGTAGCCCGCACGATAGCCTCGCCGATGCGCATATAAAGGTAAGGGTCCTCGGTGTAAGCCTCCTCGTTTCGGCCCATGCGCGGGTCGCGATCCACTTCCATCACCAGTGTGGAGAGCATGTGGATGCCCACCGCTCGAGCCTCCGCCGCCGCCGCCGCGTAGATCGCCTTTACCAGGTCCAGGTCGAAGGAACTGCCCACCGCCAGACCCTCCGGGAAAACCGTGCCGCCCGAAAACATGGCGCCATGCGTGCCCTCTTCATCCTCCATGACCGGTATCTTCAGGCGCGTCTGGGTGAGCGCGATTCTCTGGAGCTCATTGAAGTACTCGGCTTGCTGGCGGGCGCCTTCCCGGAGAATCTCGTTGGCGAGTGTGAAGAATCCGCACGCCGGACCGATTTCCCGGGTATAGGTTCCCGCCGTGAATTTCTTGCACGCCTCCATCTTCGAGGGAATGTCTCTGCCCAGTTCCTCAACATAGACACAAGGCAAATTGAGCTGCCCGACTTTCTCCTTGAGGGTCATCCGGATCATCAGGTCGTCGATTCGATCCTCGATTGGTCGTTTCGCATCCAGGTAGGCAGCCCTTTGGCCTCCGGCTTGCCCGAGGCTCGCCATGATAGATGCCAGCGTCGTGCCAACGGCCACGACCAACCACCCCAGGGTCCTCTTGCCTTTCTTCGCATTCATATTCTGGTTTGTGCGGCCATCTTCTCACCCGGCGGCCTCTGGAGCAACGAACAAATGCCTCTTTGATAGTGTTACTGGCGCATCGGCTTCGCCGCCGCGATGAGAAAGCGCAGTGCGCCTTCGCAGAAGGCCTGGCCCTGCTCCGGGTCGCGCGTCAGGTTGCAGGCGATGTAGAGGACGCGCCCGCCGCCCGGCAACTCGACCAGGCCCGCAGCGTCGCCGTAGCTCTTGCCGGACTGGCCGATGACAGTGGCTATCGGCGTGTATTTTGCCCCCGCCGGCAGGCGGCTGCGCTCGATGCTGCGAAGACGCGGGTCGGCCTCGGGAAACGCAAACTCCGCCCGCCTCGGTTTGACCAGCGACTGGGCCGGCGAAACCCGGACCGCAAGCCTCTCGCTCGGGGCAGCCTCGATGGCCATGAACAGAGGCAGACCGAGTTTCTCGGTGAGCGGTTCGGCGTGGCGGCCGCCGGGGTCGTTGGCGTAATAGAACGGCCATGGCTGGGTCGGGAGGATGACCAAAGTGCCGCCCTCGCGAACATAACGCTGGACCGCCGCGGCGGCATCGCCGCGCTGACGCACGGTGTGGAGGTAATCCTCAGCCGCCACGCAGAGGACCACTGGAAAGCGCCGCGCGCTCAAGACGCCGGGAGAAACCACCTGGTTCCCGCTCAGGACCGCCGCCCGCTTGGCCAACCCGATGCGCTGGGCCATGGCCCAAACCTCGCCGCCCTGGGCTGGCGGGAGGACGGCGAGGGAGCCTTCAGGGAGTTCCACAACTGCCTCTCGCAATGCGTCCATTGCTATCTCTGCTTCACATTCGCGCTGCCAGTCGGCCGCCCCCTTCGCCAATGCGCTCGCAGCCGCCGCGTACGCCCCGGCGTCGCCTCCTTCGGGGGCCGGGGCCGTTAACGCCCACACGGCCCGGCCCGCGGGGTCGACGCCCGCCACAACTGCCCCTGGCCTTACCGCTATCCGAGCCGCCAGCAGCCGGCCGGTGAAAAGAGGCGGCCAGGCACGCCAGGCCACCGCCTCGACCCGGGCCGTCCCGGGGTCGCTGGCGCCATCCGCGTAAAGCAGGGACGGCGCCGGGCCTTTGCCGGATTCATAGAGCAAATAAACGCAGTCGGCGTCGTGGACGGCCTGGGCCAGCCGCGCAGGCCGGGTCACGAAGGCCGGCGCGCCGGCGGCCTCGAGTTCAAAAGGGACGCCGAAGGCCCAAAGCCGTCCGCGAGGCAGCCCCGCCCAGCCGCCGGGATGCTCCCAACTCAGGTTTGGCGAGCCATCGCAAGGGAGGCGCGCGAGTCGGTAACCGCGCGCTTCCAGAGCAGTCCAACGTGCCTGCGCCGCTGGGAAGGCGCTTTCTGCCAGGGGCGCCGAGGTTGGCAGCGCGGGCGCTTTCTCATCCGGCTCGCCGAGCACGACGCGGTCCCCGGCTTGCACGTCCTTGATGTAGAGCGACCAAAGAGCTTGCGAGGGCCGCAGGAACCCCTCCCCCAGCCTCAATTCGGCGCGGGCGCCATTGCGGACGATGGCGGCCGGTTTGCCGCTCAGGTCCACATAAGGGACGGTGAGCGACAGATCGAACCTGGGGACGGCGGCCTGGACGGTGAATGCGAGGTTCCCGGGCGGCGTGTAGCGATAGTCGGCGATGCGCATTGGCGCAGCGCCTTTGCGGAACGCCAGGGCGGCCCTTTCCCCGGCCAGCACGCGCAACGCGGAGCGCCCCACCGGCTCGGTCATGCACAAGGGCGCGGCAAAACCGTAGCTGGCGCGCTTGCCAAGGCCATAAATGTTGCCGGGGTAGAGGCCGTAGCCCTCGGTCATGTCCCCCGGTTGGTATTCGGCGAGATTGTTCTTGAGCACATCCTGGTAGAGCAGATGCCAGCGGCTGAGCGAACCTTGCAACGCCCACATCAGGACTGGGTCGCCCGTGTGCACGGCGGTTTGCGCCAGCGTATCCAGGTTCCAGAAGACCTCGTTGGCGCACGCCGCCCCCGTCCAGTCACGCCCGCTGTTGGGTTCCCAGAGAAATGCCGAATCGAGGTTGTCTTCGCGGTTGTTGTCCGAGGGCCACATCGTCAGGTAGCGGTAGGTGAAGGCTCGGGCCAGTGCGAGCGCGCTTTCGGCCTGCCTGCGGCGGCCAGCGTCTGCGTCGTCCTTGAACGCCATGTAATACTCCAGGCAAAACGAGGCGCTGAGCGTCCCCCCAATGGCGAAGGGCGAGGAGGGCACGTCGGCAAATTCATTCCGCGTCCAGGCGATGTGCCGGGCCCAGTGGAACACACCGTCCACCACAGGCAAGTATTCCTTCCGGCCCAGGTCGCGGCACAAGCCCAGGAACAGCCGGCCGGCCGCAAAGCCGTTGGCGTTGTGCAGCGTGGTCACCGGCTGGCCGCCCCACTCCTCCGTCCATCGGCCGGACAGCGGTTTCTCCCAAAACACGCACTCCTCGCCGCCGGCCTGGAAGTGCTTGGCGAGTTTGAGGAGTGTCTGCGCCTCGAGTTCCAGGGCCTGGAGACGCCGGGTGTCTCCGCGCCGCGCAGGCGCAGCGGTGGGGCCTTCGTTGTGCCAGCCCCAGCCGCCCAGCAGTCTCGAACCATCCACTTGGAATGGCTTCTCGACCCCGCCGATGAGCGCCCCCGCCGCAGGACCTTGGAAATCATCCTGCCGAATCCCGCCGGGAATCCAGCCGACATCCGGCGTTTCCGGCGGGCGAGGAAGAAGCTCGCGCGTGTGTTCCCACAGGTAGGACCAAAGCAGCCGGTTCGGGTCGTCGGTGGCCGGCAGGTTGCGGCTCCATAGCAGCGTGGCGCGCGAGTTCAGCCTCGAGCCGGGCGCGGGCCAGACCAGGTGCTGATAGCCCTCGCCGCCGAAGGGATAGACCAACGCCACAAATTGGCCCCCCTGGACGCCTGCGGTCCCGGGCGCTTCTTCCCACCGGTAGCCGGTGGCAATGTCTTTCTCCGAGTTGTCCTCAAGCCGTGTGGTTTGGAACTCCAAGCCCACGTAGCAACCGGCGCGCGGGTCCCACAGGCCGATGACCGGCAGCGGATGCGCCCCCAGCGGCGGGGTGTAGCTCCAACAGCGGTTGTAAAGGTAGCCGGAGATTTCAGGCGTGCCGGCGTGGCGGTCCAGCAGCAGCGGGAACGGGTCGGCCAGCGGCGTTGCGTTGAGCCAGCCGCGCTGGTGCCAGACCTCCGCTTCCGCCAGGTACAACGCCAGGAAGTGAAACGGCTCGAGGCCGACCCGGTTTGTCCATTGGGCGGAATCGAAACCGGCGATGGTCAAGTCGAACGCAACCACGGGGTAAGGCTCGCCGGGTCTCAAGGTCACGCGCATCGTATCCGCCGCTCCCAGAGCGAGGCCGGAGCCGCGGGCTGCCTCCAGCTCGCTGAACACCAGCGTCCGTCCTCTGTCTCGCGCCTCGCACCTGCGGGCTGCCAGTTGGACCCGGGCCGAGCTTAGCCGCACGACCGCCGCATTGGAACCCTGGGTTAGCACATCGAACCCAACCCAGCGCCCCTCCCGGCCAACCGCCCGCGCCGAAACCAGGCCATTGCTGATTCCCTGCGCTGAGGCGGCCAGGGCCGCGAGCAAAAGGACCTCCACCCAAATGGCGGTCGAAACCCGGCGAGAAGACACACTGAAACCTGGACGCGCAGTCATGCGGCCATTGTTTTGCGGGCGCCCGTGTAGTGTCCAGCTCCGTTTGTTGTGTGTAATCCATTCTTGCGGTTCCGCTCCGCCGGCGTAGGCTCTCCTCGATGCCCAACACCCGCCCAAACCGCGCCCACCGCCGCACCCCCTGCCCGCTTATACTCGGCCCGGGATAGTTGGCGTCACCAAAAGTCAGAAGGAGACTCGCCCCGACAGCGTGCTGGAGCCGGGGAAAAGTCAGAGGGAGGCTCGCCCTCACCCCGGCCCTCTCCCCCGGGGAGAGGGAGAACTTCCGGGCGCTGTTTGAAAGCTCGATAGCCTCGGTTACGTCCGTCGCGTTGTTGCCCTTCCGCCCAGAAGGCGAGCGAACACCCGGGCGCGTCGTTTTCCACAAGCGCCGCGCGCGCCTCCCCCTCTCCTGGGGGAGAGGGCCGGGGTGAGGGCGAGCGTGTAATCCATTCTGCTCCGTTTGTTGTTGCATCTCGATGTTCAAACAAATACCAGGAGTGAAGCTATGAAAGACCAATCGAGACTCTCCAGAAGACAGTTCCTGGACAGGAGCATTGTTGCGGCCGGGGCCGCCGCTTTGCCCAAGGCGGCGCTTGCCGCAGCCGATTCCGCTTCCGGGCCGGCGGCGGCCGGGGCTACTGTGCCGGGCATGAAAGTCGGCTTGTACAGCATCACTTACTTGGGAATCTGGTATCGGGGCCAGGCATTGACCTTGGAGGAGGTCATCGGGCGCGCCGGCAAGTACGGCTATGACGGGATTGAAATCGACGGCAAAAGGCCCCATGGCAATCCCCTGGACATGCCCCTTGAGCGCTGTCGGAAACTCCGGGCCATGGCTGATGCCGAGGGCATCGACCTCTACTCGGTGGCCGCGAACAACGATTTCAGCAGTCCCATCCCCGAGGCCCGTGAGTGCCAGGTCGCTTATGTGAGGGAATTGGTTCGCATGGCGGCAGACCTGCGGGTGCGCCTGATGCGGGTTTTCCTGGCTTGGCCCGGTGTGACCCGGCATCCGCAACTCGCCCGCTACGACATTGCCCGCGGGCTATGGAAGACAATCCACGAGCCCTTCACGGCCGAAGAGACCTGGAATTGGTGCCGTGAGGGGTTGACCGAGTGCGCCCGCTATGCGGCAGACGCCGGAGTTACCTTGGCCCTGCAGAACCATGCGCCGGTGATCAAAGACCACCACGACGTTCTGCGGATGGTGCAGGAAGTCGGTTCTCCCGCCTTGAAGGTTTGCCTGGACGCGCCGATTATGCCGGACAAGAGCCCGCCCGTGATTCAAGCGGCCGCTCGAGCGGTGGGGCCTTTGCAGGTCTTGTCTCATTTCGGCGGCGAATACACGCGCGGCAGCGACGGCTCGATCCAGGGCGAGGACTATTATCCGCACTTTATCAATGCCATGAAGGCGATCGGCTACCAGGGTTATCTAAGCTACGAATTGTGCCATCCACTGCCCGTGATCGAGGGCCAGACTGTCGGCATTGAATACGCCGACCACAACGCCCGGCTCGCCGCCCAATACATGCGCGGGTTGATTCGGTCGGCGCGCACGGAGTGACGCGCCCTAGTATTACTCTGTTAAGTATTTGACGGGGTTTTTGTGCCTTGGGAATTCAAAGTTGGACTGGGGATTCTTAGAGCTTCAACCAGCGTTTGAGCACGGCTTCCACCTCGCTAATGACGCGAGCGTCAAACCTGCCGGGAGCTTTGCGGACGAATTCGGTGAACTTCACCGGCTGGATGCTCTGGACGTTGATGTAGCTTTGCTCCCGCAACCACGGCACGCGAGGCAATGTGACCTCGTAAGGTGTGTCCTCAAATTGTTTGGTGATCAAAACCACGCTGGCCAGTGCCAGTCGGGCATCGGTTTGAGCCGCCAACACGAGCGCACAACGCGGTTTACCAACCATGCCCAAGTCAATGAACCAAACTTCGCCGCGTTGTGGGACAGTTCTCATGCTTAAAACTCATCAGCCAGTGCATTGCGGCGGGCGGCAGGGCTCAAAACGTCATCTTCCGGGCTGTCTGCTTGGACAGGGAACGGGATTGCCCGGCGCTTAATGATCTGTTTGTAAAAAAGTTCCAATGCGGCCCGTGGTTTCAGTCCGATCTCTTCCAAGACGGCTTCAGCTTGGCGTTTCAGCTCGGGGTCAATACGGCTTTTGGCTATTGCGCTCATGTGCCCAATGTGGCCCAAACGTGGCCTTTTGTCAACAGCCTCATGGCATCGTTTCTGGACGGCGGGTTTGGGCCGATTCCCAAGCCACATGCTGCAACAGTTCATCGCCGATAGCCCGTGGACAGAGCGCCGGGTATGGCAAGCAATCCGCCGTGAGGTCATTCCGTTGGTGGAGCCGCTGCAGGCTTGGGTAGTGGACGAGACAGGCTGGTTGAAACAGGGCAACGATTCGGTAGGCATTGGCCACCAGTATTGCGGGGCGGTGGGCAAACAGGCCAACTGCCAGGTCGCCGTGGAGCTAGTCGTCAGCGACGGTGAAGTCACCGCTCCGGTCGGCGGGCGACTCTACCTGCCGGAGAAGTGGGCCTTACCCGGCCACAAAGGCCCGCACTTGGGCCGCAGCCTGGGCGGGAGCGACACTGGTTTCCTGACGGGTCTTGAGGTTTCTGATTCTGGCCAGCAATTCGCCGGTTGGGCTGCGGTCCAGTCTTAGCGCGCAGGCGGCCTTGAGTTCCTGGGCCCGCTTGAACTGCTTGTCGGATTTGGCGGGAGTCAGACTGTAATCCACTGCCAGGCCGGCCGAACGCAGGTCCTGAATCAGTTTCAGGGAAGCCCCGCGCAGGCCCGGGTCCTCGATAAGGCAAAAGGCATCGAGGGAGATGTCGAATTGGGGCAGGCGCCCGCGGGCCTCGAGCAGTTCGAGCAGGACCACGTCGCCCATGCCGAAGCCCAGGGCCGGGAGATCGACTTTGCCGTTGCTGATGAGCTTGACCAGGTTGTCATAACGCCCGCCGCCGGCGATAGCGCGCAATTCCCCCTGACGGTCGAATGCCTCGAAGACGACGCCCGTATAATAGGCGAGGCCGCGGATGACTCCATAGTCCACCTTGGCGTAGTCCCGCAATCCGCGCGCTTCCAGGTTGTCGAGGACCTGTTGCAGCTCGGCGGTGGGCTTTGCCTGCCCGATAAACCCCTTGACCTGTTCGAGCGAGAAGCCCATCGCTGCCAGTCTGGGACCGTTGGTTTCCGGCCCCTCCCGTTCCAGTTTGTCGATGACCTGATAAAAGGAGTATTCGGCGCCGGCCTGGCCGTGGTGCTCGGCAAAAAAGTCGTGCCAGGCGTTCCGGCTGCTGAGGCGCACCACGAAGTCCCCCGCCCCCAGGCCGAATGAACGCAGCGTGTCAATCAGCAATGCTATCAACTCCGCGTCGGCCGCCGCATCGCTTTCCCCGAGGATGTCGGCATTGAACTGGTAGTGCTCGCGCAGCCGGCCCTTTTGTTGGCGCTCGTAGCGAAAGAGCTGCGGCAGGGCGAACCACTTGATCGGCTTCTTGTAACTGCGCTCGTGCGCTGCGACCATGCGGGCCAAGGTAGGGGTCATCTCCGGACGCAGCGACACCTCCCGTTGGCCTTTGTCGCGGAAGTTGTAGAGTTGGCCGATGATCTCTTCGCCGCTCTTGGTGGTAAAGAGTTCCAGTGGTTCGAGCGGCGGGCCGTCGTATTCGCGAAAGCCGTAGCGGCGCGCCGTGGCGCGCCACTGCTCCAAAACGAACCGGCGCGCCTCCGCGCTCCACAGGCCCGGCTGGGGCAGCGGCTCGGGGTAGAAATCACGAAACCCGGGCAAACGTTCCATGAGCGGCAGGTCCTCTCAGGTCCTGGCCGGGCGGCTGCGCAGTTTGGGTGGGAGCTTCAGGACCTCGGCCCGCATCTCTTTGCCGGGCCTGAATCTGACGACAGACCGCTGCGGGATTGTCACAGTGGCTGTCGGGGCGTTGGGATTGCGCCCCACGCGCGCGCGCCGCACCTTGACCTCGAAAACGCCAAAATTCCTCAGTTCCACTTTGTCACCCCGGGCCAGGGCCTCCCCAATGTAGTTGAGCGTCTTCTGGATGACTTCCATGATCTGCTGCTGGGTGAAGCCGGTCTCCGAGCTGATCCGCACCACCAAATCTCGCTTCGTCAGAGTCATATATCTAGGGTTAATGGGCGCCGGTATTCCGGCGCCCAGTCCGGTATAACTCCTTTGCCGGCAATGGTCAAGCGAAGAAACTCGATTTCACTCCAAGCAGACTTGGAACAATGTCCATAGTATTTCGTATTCCGCGGTTTCCTCCATTCTCAGAATTCCGGGACCGTCCCCCTGCCCTTCCACCGCCTCAATTCCTGCTCCAACCTCTCGACCGGCAAGCCGACGACATTTGAATAGGAGCCGGAAACCTTCTCGACAATAAGCCCGCCCTCCTCCTGGATGGCGTAAGCGCCCGCCTTGTCCAGCGGGTTCACCTTGGCCAGGTAACGCCGGATTTTGACGGCATCCAGCGGGCGGAACGTGACGGCTGTGGTCTCGGCAAAAACACGCCTGCGGCGCTCCCGCAAGTGCAGCAGGCAGATGGCGGTGACGACGTGGTGCGTGCGGCCTTGCAACTCTTGCAGCATCCGGTACGCCGCCTCCAGGTCCGCCGGCTTCCCATAGAGCGCGCTACCCAGAAACACCAAGGTGTCGGCCCCCAACACCAGGGCGTCCGAGTGTTTCTTTGCCACGGAACGCGCCTTGCGGAAGGCGTTGATCCTCGAGACTTCCAGGGCCGTGAGTTGCTCACAGTGAATCTCGGCGGCCTTGCTGGGGACCACCTTGAAATCCAGCCCCAATTGCCGCAGCAACTCGGCCCGCCGCGGCGAGCCGGAAGCCAAAATGACCGGCGGCAAGCCCCTCATTCGGAACGCCATGGCAAAATCATACACACTCCCAATCCGCTCGTCGAGCCTCGGCAAGGAGCGGATGACTTATTGGGCGCTTCAGACGCCCTGATTGTCCGGCCTTTTTGCCTCACTTTTATATAGCCACATATATACTGGGGAAGCACTCCGGGTAGTGCCGGCGGGTAACCGCCGGCACTACCCGGAAATCCTGTCCTGCGCTCCCCTGCCAGATTCAGCGGCGTCTCCGCTTGCGTCGGCGCCGGGTCTCTTCTATGCTCGCGGCCAATTGACCTATGAATAAAGCGATCCGCTTCAAACTCTTCGTGATGATGGCGCTCGAATTTGCTATCTGGGGTTGCTGGCTGCCGCTCATTTACAGATACCTCCCCGGCCTGGGCTTTTCTCCAGCGCAACAGTCGTGGATTCTCAACGCCTTCCCTATTGCCGCGGTGGTCGGGATGTTTTTCAGCAGCCAGTTCGCAGACCGCCACTTTTCGGCCGAGAAGTTCCTGGCGTTCAGCCATTTCGTCGGGGGCTTGGCGCTGCTGGGCCTGGCGACGGTCAAGGCGGCCGCGCCTGCCGCCGGACTAGCAGCGGGCCAACCGAATCCGAGCGCCCTTTTCTGGCCGTTCTTTGGGCTGATGCTGCTGTATTGCCTGCTCTATGTGCCCACCATTTCCATCGCCAACTCGATTGCCTTCGCCCATCTGAAGGACCCCAAGAGCGAGTTTGGCATTTTGCGCGTGGGCGGAACCCTGGGCTGGGTTATGGCTGCCTGGCCGTTCACATTCATCCTGGTGGACTGGAACCAGGTCCACGGCATTCTCGCGGACTGGGACAGCCTGCACCCAGGCAATCCGCACGGCCCGGTGAAATGGCTGGGCACGGTGCTCGGCTCGAGCCTGAGCGGGCAGCCCCTGCAAGAGGCCATTCGCTGGACTTTCGTGGTGGCCGGCATCGCTTCGCTGCTGCTCGCGGCCTTCAGCCTGATACTGCCCCACACACCGCCCAAGAAAGTCGAGCACGGCGCAGACCGTCTTGCCTGGTTCGAGGCCGTCAAACTGCTCAAACAGCCCTTTGTCCTGGTGCTCTGGCTGGTGGCATTGGTGGAGGCCTTCGCCATCTACTGTTATTTCAACTGGACCAGCACCTTTTTGGGAACCGGGCCCGAGGCCGGCGGTGTAGGCATTGGCGGCAACTGGATCATGCCGGTCATGAGCCTCGGCCAGGTGGCTGAGACGGTGACGATGTTTGTTCTGGGCGCCACGCTGAAGCGGTTGGGTTGGCGTTGGACGATGACCACCGGCATCGTGGGGCATGTCGCGCTTTTCTCGGTCTATGCGTTCTGGCCGGCAGCCGTCCCGGTTGTCCTGGTCCAACTGCTCCACGGCACCTGTTATGGTTTCTTCGTCGCCACGGTGTATATCTTCGTGGACGAGTACTTTCCCAAGGACGTGCGCTCCAGCGCCCAGGGCCTGTTCAACGCCGTCATCCTGGGCATCGGCTCGCTGGTGGCCAACTCTGTCTGCCCCTACCTGATGCAAAAGACCTTCACCCATGGTAACATCACCGATTTCCATAGCCTGTTCCTGGTCCCGCTGGCGGCCGCCGCTCTTTCGGCGGTTGTGCTGACCCTCTTTTTCCGCCCGCCGCCAAAGAAGGCGCCGGCGCCCTCGCTCGAGACGGCTCTGGCGGCGTAAACCCAATCTCTCGCTTGCCAAGCGGAAGGCGGGCTTGTTTAATATCCAGGTCTTGCAACAGCAAACACTCAATGGGCCGGCCAGCTACTCCGGCGTCGGTTTGCACAGCGGCAACCGCGTGACGATGACTTTTCTGCCGGCGGCCTCCAATACCGGCATCCGCTTCCGCCGCGTGGACCTGGAAGGCGCGCCGGAGATCGAGGCGCGCATCGAGAACGTGGTCGAAACCAATCGCTCGACAACGCTGGCCAAGGGCAATACCCGCATCCACACGGTCGAACACGTCCTGGCCACCTTTGCCGGGTGCGGCGTTGACAACGCGATCATCGAACTGAATGCCAACGAACCCCCGAGCGCCGACGGCAGCGCGCGCGAGTATTGCCGGATGATCGAGACGGCGGGCCTGACGCCGCAGGACCAACCATGCAATCCCTATGCCATCACCGCCCCGATCGAGCTGAAGACGGGCGATAGCGTGATGGCCCTCTTTCCGGACGACGGCTTCAAGATCACTTGCACCAGCGCCGACAAGGAAGGGCGCTTCACCCAGCACTACAGCGTCCAGTTGACGCCCCAGACCTGGCGGCGGGAACTGGCGGACGCCCGCACGTTCTGTTTCTACGAGGAGATCGAGTTCCTCATCCGCAACGGGCTCATCAAGGGCGGCAGCCTCGAGAATGCCGTCGTCATCCGTGACGACGCGGTGCTGACCAATGAGCCGCTTCGCTACCCTGAAGAATTTGTCCGCCACAAGATGCTCGACATCCTGGGCGACCTCTCCCTCCTGGGCCGGCCCCTGCAGGGCCACCTCATCGCCATCAAACCGGGCCATGCCGCCAACTGTGAATTGGTTCGCCGCCTCCTGGCCCAAATGCGCAAGTCCTTCATGGGAGTCCCCCCCTCCCCTGCCCCGCGCGCCGCCTCTCCCGCCCGCGCCCCGGCCGGCGCGCCCCAGGAGGAAGCAGGCGCCATGGACATCTGCGCCGTGATGCAGTTGTTGCCGCACCGCTACCCCTTCCTGATGGTGGACCGAATCCTCAAGATGGATGGCAATTTCATCACCGGGCTCAAGAACGTCACCTTCAACGAACCTTTTTTCCAGGGCCATTTCCCGGGCCGCCCGATCCTGCCGGGCGTCCTCCAGGTCGAGGCTATCGCCCAGGTGGCCGGCATTCTCATGTACAAACGCGTCGAGAACGCCGGCAAAATCGCTTACTTCATGTCCGCCCAGCAAGTGAAGTGGCGCAAACCGGTGTATCCGGGCGACGCCCTGCTGATCGAGGTCGAGCTGCACAAGGTCCGAGGCAAAATCGGCAAGGCCAAAGGCGTCTGCAAAGTGCAAGGCGAGATCGTCAGCGAAGCGGAGGTCACCTTCATCTTGGCCGATGCCGCTGCGTGAGAGGGCCTGATTCCATGCTTCATCCCACAGCGATTGTCCATCCCAAGGCCCGGCTTGGCGAGGAGTGCCAGATCGGCCCCTACTGCATTATCGGCGAGCACGTCGAGTTGGGAAACGCCTGCCGCCTCCATTCCCACGTCGTCATTGACGGCCACACCCGCCTGGGCTGCAACAACGAAATCTTCCCCTTTGCCGCCATCGGCCTCAAAACCCAGGACCTGAAATGGAAGGGCGGCCTCACCCGCACCGAAATCGGCGACTTGAACACGATCCGCGAGTACGTCACCATTCACAGCGCCACCGGCGACGGCGAAGCGACCATCCTCGGCTCGCACAATGTCATCCTCGCCTATGCTCACATCGCCCATAATGTGACCCTGGGCGACCACATCATCATGTCCAACGTCGCGACCCTCGCCGGCCATGTCCAGGTCGAGGATTACGCCGTGGTGGGCGGCTTGGCGGCTGTCCACCAGTTTTGCCGTGTCGGCAGGCTGGCTATGCTCGGCGGCTGTTCCAAAATCGTGCAGGATGTCGTCCCCTTCATGGTCGTGGATGGCAACCCCGCCCAAACACACTCCATCAACAAAGTCGGCCTCGACCGCTTCGGAATCGCCGACGCCACCCAGGCGGCCCTGCGCCACGCCCATAAGATCCTCTTCCGCGACGGACTCACAATTCCCAACGCCTTGGCGCGCATCGAAAACGAATTGCCTGCCCTGCCCGAACTCCAGCACCTCGTTGCCTTTGTCCGCGCCAGCCAACGAGGCATCAGCAGGTGAGGTCCCCCACCTCCGTCGAGACCTTAATCGAACGCCCCAGCCGCCCAGGCCCTCATCGGCGGCGGAGCCTCGCCACGGTGCTGCGAACATAACCCAGCCACACCAGCGCCAGAAAGCCAATGATCATGGCCTGCCCAATCGCCGGGTAACTGTAGCAGACAAAGGCCGTCATTCCGCAGAAGACCGTTGCTTTGATCAAATCCAACACGTCCATACGATTGCTCTTAAATTGCGAACTGCCGGTCCCGCCTCTCCCGCCTCTCGGCGCGGACCCCGCCGCTCTGATGGAGCACTCTCGCACGACTTTGGAACCGCGCAAAGCAAAACTTGCTGATTCGGTCACGCCTCAGTGGAGGCAGGTAGGGCGCGCCCCTAATCCTAATCCTAATCCTAATCCTAATCATGTTTCAGGCCGCAACGGCGCGCACGGAGTGCCGCGCCCCACCTGTTCTGGCTCGAGCCCGCCTGCCGCCGGCGACCGGTCATCTGATTTGCGCTTTGTCCTTTTTTCTCGCATTGTAGTATCCGGACGATTTTGACACCGAAGATGACTTCATTGGCTCGACTTGCGCAAAGGCTGCCCGGACAGGGCCGGTCTATCTTTCTGACCAGTGTGTTTGGACTGGTGGCCGGGCTGGGTGCGGTCGCTTTTCAACAGTCGATGAACGGGCTTTACCAGGCCGGTTTGGTGACCCTGTCTCACGGCTCGGCCGGGGTTTTCATCCTGGGCAGCCTGGGGGTGGTGTTGGCGACTTCGTTGGCGGTGGGTTACTTGCTCAATCACTACGCGCCGCAGGCCTCGGGCAGCGGGATTCCCCAACTCAAACTGGCCTTTTGGAAAGATTTCGGGTTTGTGCCGTGGCGAGTCGTGTGGGTGAAGTTCGTGGCCGGGGTATTGAGCATTGGAGGCGGCTGCAGTCTCGGACGCGAAGGGCCCAGCGTGCAACTGAGCGGCGGTCTGGCCTCGAACGTGGCGGGACTCCTGGGCGAGGCCAAGCAGAGCCGGCGCATGGCCGCCGCCGCCGGGGCGGCCGCCGGGCTGGCAGCGGCCTTCAACACGCCGGTGGCGGCGGTCACGTTCGTGCTCGAGGAAATCATTGCGGACCTCAACAGCCGTCTGCTGGGCAGCGTGCTGCTGGCCTCGGTCATCGGGGCCTTCGCCGTGCATGCCCTGGTAGGCCAGCAACCGGCCTTCGCGCTCAGCGGAGTCGAGCCTCCCAGTTGGTATATCTATATCCTCACGCCGGTGGTGGCTGCGGCGGCCGCGCTCGTCGGCGTCGTGTTTCAGAAAGGGACCATGTGGCTGCGGCTCCACCGCAAAGACCTGCGCTATTTGCCGGCCTGGACGCGTCCTTCTGCCGGAGGCCTTGTCACCTGGGCGCTGGGCGTGGCCGTTTTTCTGCAAACCAATCATCTCGGCGTGTTCGGTCTTGGCTACGACGACCTGTCGGCCGGCTTGGCCCACCGCTTGGGCTGGGGCACCACCGGCCTGCTCCTTGCCGCCAAGCTGGTGGCCACCGTCGCGTGTTATGGCTTGGGCGGCTGCGGCGGCATCTTCTCACCCGCGCTGTTCCTGGGCGGCATGTGCGGCCTGCTCCTGGCCGGTCTCTCGACCCTGGCCTTCTCGATGAGCGCGCCCGATCAATTGACCCTGGCCGTGGTGGGGATGAGCGCCTGCCTCGGAGCGGTCGTGCGGGCGCCTGTCACCGGGATTCTGATCGTCTTCGAGATGACCCACCAGTTCGCGCTTGTCCCTGCGCTCATGATCGGGGCCCTGGCCAGCCAGGCCGTCAGCCGCAGTCTATGCCGCTACAGTTTCTATGACGAAATCCTCACGCAGGACGGCCACAGCCTCGACCGGGTCATTCCGCCTCGTGACCTTCGAAGCTGGCAGCAGTTGCCCGTTTCTGCCATCGCCAATTTCCAGCCCGTGGTGGTCCCCCAGGACCCTGCCCCGGGCGAACTCCGCAAGGTGCTCGATGGCCACCTCTACCAACGCTTCCCGGTCGTGAGAAACGGCGCCCTGGCCGGTATTCTGACGCGCCGCGAGGCGGAAGCCGCCCTGGCGCAGGGCCGCCCTGCGAAATTGGAGCCCGCCGTCGCCTGCCTGCCTTCCCAGACCATCCGCGACCTCGAAGTTCGATTGGTGGATTCCACCTCGCTGGTCGCCGTCCTCCTCGACCACCCCGGCGGCAAGGTGCTCGGCTTGATTACCCTCCACGACCTCCTCCGGGCCCAAGTTAGCATGGCCAGAGCAGGAACGGAATAAATAGGGGAAAAACCCCATGTTCAAGAGTCTCGCTTCGGAGGACGATGCAGGCTCGGACGCTAAGGAGCGATGGGGCTAGTGGGAGAACAGGGAGTGCCCTGATAAAAGGGCGGCTGCACAACGCAGCCGCCCACATTTTTTAGCGGCCTCAGGACCCCTCGGTCTATTTCGATGCAGGGCCTGTGCCAGCGGGCTTGGCCGGGACATCGCCAGGCTTGGCCGGGGCGTCGCCGGGCTTGGCCGGGGCGTCGCCGGGCTTGGCCGGGGCGTCGCCGGGCTTGGCCGGGGCAACGCCAGGGTTGGCTGTATCGGCCGGTTTGGGTTGTGGGACGCCAACTGCCGCGGCGGGCGGCTCGACCTTCTTGGGCTCCTCTTTCTTTTCGGCCAGGAGCTGCGAACGCTCTTTGAGGAGCGGCTCCACGGTCCAGGTGGAGACGAGATAGACCCAGGGTTCGCATGTCTTTTCCTGGCTCAATTTGTCCTCGAGCTTTTTCTGGTTGTCCTTGAATTCCTTATCCAGCCTGGTCTTGTCTGCCGGCTTCTCATCTTTGCCCGGGGCGCGCTCGTTGAGGATATGCGCGGCCACCGCCAGGGTCAGCGGATAATTGTCATTGGTCTTTTGGCCGATTTTGAGCGTGTAGGAAAAGTTGTCGAAGGTTTCGATGGCCACCACGGTGGGCTTGTCCAGGCCGAGGGTTTCCGGTTTGGCGCCGACGGCCACATCCGCAAAGCTCAGCGAGCCGAGCGGGCTGGCCAGGCCGGAGGTCTTGGCGGTGTCGAGCTGTTCGCCGGGTTTGGCCTCGGCCAGTTTCCATTCGCCGGTTTCCGTTTCGCGGGTCAACTTCCACGAGTTGGTGGGGTTCTGGAAGGTGGCGGCAATGGATCGGACCTTCTCGATTTTGGGGAAGTCCTTGTTCAACCACTGGTCGGGCTTGGGCTCGATATTGGAAAGGGCGTCGGAGATCAATGCAACATCGGCGGCATCGTTGCCCGCCTTGACATAGCGGCCATCGGGCCAGCCTTCATCGCCCATCTCGCCGCCCATAGGCGAGGGCTGCGCCGGCTTGCGGAGGTGTTTCTTGCCCAGCAGCAAAGTGCGAATGGCCTTGCCGTTCTGGTCTTTGAAATCGATGACCGTGGCGGCATTGGTCCCCACCCCCGGCGCCAGGGCGAAACGCGACAATTGCGAGGGCCCGACCTTCTCGCTCTGCACGACCTTCAAGTCGGCCACCTTGAGCAAGAATTCGCTGATCTGGGAAAAACTGGCCGGGTAATCGTTGCGCTCCCGCACGCGCCACAGATTGTCTTTCCTGGCCAGGTCCAATTCGTTGGTGCCTTGCTTGATGCCGATGAAGGCGACATCGTTGATCGGGAAATTGTCGCCCAGGAGCTTCTGCCCGATGGCCTTGTCGGCGCTATGCCAGGCGGTCTGGTTCTTCTGATGCAGGAGCAGGCCGGCGCCGCCCACGACGGCCACCAGGACCAGGAGAGTGAGGAGCTGTTTGCGGTTCATTTTGCGGAGGTCTTTTTGCGTTTCACGATGGCGATGAGGATGCCCGAGGCCGTGACCGCCAGCGGCACGGCCAAAATGTTAAGCCACTTGGCCCACGTCTGGAGCGAGACGACCTCTTTGCGCAGGTCCTTCTGCACCTGCTTGAGATGCTTGCGCGTCTCCACCTCGTCTTTGCGGAGCTTGGCCAGCTCCTCCGTTTGCTCCCGGGACAGGATGAAGCGTTGGTCCTTGTCCTTCCGCTGCTGTTGCAGTTCGTTGATGCGCCGCGAGGCCTCGCTGGCTTTTGCCTCGAGTTGCTTGATCTCGCTCTGGAACTTTTCATTGGCGGCGGTCTCCATCTTCTGGATGCGAGTGAAGGGCCGGTTGAGGGTGGCGCGGCTGCGCACGGCGATGAGATTGTTGTCGCCGGACAACTGCTCGATCATGTTCTGGGCAAAGCTCAGGTTGCCGTTCATTGGCGTGAAGGCCATCCCCATGAGCGTCGGCACCTGCCGCAGCGCCACGGTGTCATAGAGCATGTCGGCATCGCCGACCAGCACCACCGTCGTTGCCTGCTGGCTTTCCTTGAGCGAGTCATCGGCCTTCTTCTGCTCGGCCTTCTTTTCCTCGGGCTTCTTGTCGCCTTCCTTTTTCTCCTCGTCCTTTTTCTCTTCAGGCTTGCCGCCGGGAAAAGCCGTCTTGAATTTGCCCGTCAAACGGACGGCCAGGGCGTACTGGATGCCGGAGGGTTTGAACTCCTTGATAATGTTCTCCCCGCCGAGATTGGCCATGAAGCCGTCGACGAGCTGCGAGTCCTTGGTGCTCTTGAGCAGCACGGTCTCTTTCAGCCCCGGCGCCGGTGTGCCCGTGAAGGCGCCGGCGTAGGGAAGCCAGATGTTATCGATTTGGCTGGTGGCAACGTCATCGGCGTTGATCCCTTCTCCGCTGAGGGACAAAACCGCCGGGGCTTCTTGCGGGGCGCCGCCCCGTCCGTTGCCGAGTTGCATCTTGAAATTCAGGTCCGCCACCACTTTGGTCGTGTCAAAAGCCAGGCCCCATGCCTTGAGCAGCTTGTCCAGGGAAGAGCCGCTGTTGGGAATGTTGCCCAGCATCTGGTTTTGCTCCTTGCTGTCGATCACGTAGGGCATTGGGTCCAGGAAGGCCAGCAGCTTGCCCCCGCGCAGCACGAACTGGTCAATGGCAAACTGCGCCTTGTCCGAGATGTCGCGCGGATGAATCACGACCAGGACCTTCACGTCGTCATCGATTTTGTCCGCGTCCATGCTGAGGCTCCGCAGGTTGAAATCGTTCCTGAGTTCCGAGACCAGCGCCCAGGGCTGGCTGCCCTGCTGGCCCATGCGGGCCATCATCGGGTTGGAGGGCATGCCGAAGAGCGGGAGCGGACTCATAAGACCCACCACCGGTTTATCCGGGGTGATGACCCGGGAGATGGCGCGGGAAAGGTCGTATTCAAGCAGCCGCTCCCGGTTGGGGCTCAGGAAGGGAATCGCTTCCTTCACGTCGAGCATGGTCACAGAGAGGCCCAGGTAGAACGGCTCCCCGCCCTGCAGCATCTGCCCCTCGATCCCGTCCATCCGCGCCGAATCCTCGGCGTCGGAATTGGGCTCGGGGTCGTATTTCTCGATGATGAGCTTGCCCTTGGCCGCCTGCTTGTACTCGCCCAGGAGGTTCTCGACCTGCTCGGCATAATCCCTCAGAGCCACCGTTTCCGGCGTGGCGGCCTCGCCCCGGGTGCAATAGAGCTTGATGTGGATCGGCGTATCGATCTTCCTCAGGATCGCCCGAGTGCCCTCCGAAAGCGTGTAGGCCTTCTCGCGCGTCAGATCGACGCGGGTGCGCCAGAGGCCGGCGATGAAATTGAGCGCGATGACGATGGCCAGCATCACCAGGACGCCCGCCGTGGAATAGAGAATGGTCTGAACTGATTTTTTTTGCATCGTTGTCTCCTCGGCATTGGGTCAGCCGGCCCGGTGGGTGCGCAGGATGACGCTCGTGGTGAAGAGCGAAAACCCGATCACCGACAGGAAAAAGATAATGTCCCGCGAATCGAGCACGCCCCGGGCGAAACCCTGAAAATGGGTCATGACACTGAAGGAAGCCACCAAATCCACCAGCCAGGACAGGCCGGGGCTGGCCAGTTGCTCGAAGAAGTTGATCACGGGCGGGAAACCCGCCAGGATTAGGAACAGGCAGGCGACCACCGACAGGATGAAGCTGACCACTTGGCTGCGCGTGAGGGCTGAGGTGATGCAACTGACCGCCAGGTAAGCCCCCGCCATCAGCCAACTCCCGACGTAGGCGGCCAAAATGACCCCGTTGTCCGGGCTGCCCAGGTAGTTGACGGTGAGCACCACCGGGAAGGTCAGGGCCAGGGCCAGGCCCAGGAACAGCCAGGAGGCCAGGAACTTGCCCACAATCGCCTGCCAGGCGGTAATCGGCATGGTCAGGAGCAGCTCGATGGTCCCGCTCCGCCGCTCCTCGGCCCAGAGCCGCATCCCTACCGCCGGCACCAGGAACAGGTAAAACCACGGGTGCCATTCAAAGAACGGCATTACCAGGGACGCCTCCCGCCGCTCGAAGAAGCCCCCCACGAAAAACGTAAAGAACCCGCACAGCAGCAGGAAGATGACAATAAAGACGTAGGCGATGGGAGAGGTGAAATAGGCCCCCAACTCGCGTTTGGCAATGGTCTTGATATTAGCGCAACTGTTCATTTCTTTTCCTCATTCTCTGTGTCCGGCATGGTGATGCTGCGAAAGACCTCGTCCAGCCGGCCCTCCTCGGTGTGCAATTCTTCAATCCGCCACCCGCGCCCGGCATCGGCAATGCTGCTGGCCAGGGCGCCGTTGACGTTGGATTTAGGAAACACCCGGGCGGTGACGCTGGTGGCGTCTTCCTTGAGGATGGTGGTGCGTTTGACCAGGGAGATCTGGGAAAGCTGTTGGCTGAGGCTGGCCGCGCTGATGCCGCTGACCCGCAGGGTAACGGCCCCGGCCCACTCGGACTTCTGGCGGAGTTGCTGCGGCGTGCCGTTGGCCACGATGCGGCCGCGGTCGATGATGATCGCCCTGGAGCACACGGCGTCGACTTCCTCGAGAATGTGGGTCGAGAAAACTATGGCCTTGGACTCGCCCATCCTGCGGATCAGTTGCCGGACCTCGTGCTTCTGGTTCGGGTCCAGGCCGTCGGTCGGTTCGTCCATCACGAGCACGTCGGGGTCGTGGATAATGGATTGCGCGAAGCAGGTGCGGTGGCGGTAGCCTTTGGAGAGGGTCTCCACGCTCTGGTGCAGCACCCCTTGCAGGTGGCACGTTTCGACCACCCGCTCCACCGCCCTCTTTTTGGCCCCGCTCCGCAGCCCCCGAATCTCGGCGGCAAAATTCAGGAAACCATAGACCGTCATGTCCGTGTAGGCGGGGGCGTTCTCCGGCAGATACCCGGTCAAGCGCCGCGCCTGAATCGGGGCGTCCACCACATCATACCCTCCTACGGTAATCCTCCCTTCGGAGGGTGGAAGGAATCCGGTGATCATGCGCATCGTGGTGGACTTGCCGGCCCCGTTGGGGCCCAGGAACCCCAGCACTTCGCCCCGTTCGACCGAAAAAGACACCCCGTCCACGGCGCGCTTGGTTCCGAAAACCTTTGTTATACTATGAACCTTGATCATATTGCGTTCTTAATTCCGACCGAATCAAACGGTCCAAATATCCAGTCCAAGCCAAAATGTAAACAACTTTTGCGCGGCGTTTCATCGCGCCGTCTCGGGAATTTTTGATTCTTTCCGGCGCAGGATGTTCAAATTTTTCAATGTTCTACAGCCTCTGGCGTCCGGCGTAACCGGTGTCGAGGTCGTGCCAGAACCCGATGTCCTCCTCACCCTGTTCCCAGCACAGGAAGACCTCCTTGCCTTCAAGGACGGCGGGGAAATCAATCAACCCACGGTCCAGGTCCTTGATCTGGATCTCGCGCCGATAGAACTCCAGGAGGCTCTCCTGGATGCCGCCGAGCAGACGGACCCATCGGTTGACCGGCTCGCCGCCCAGGTCATGGCCTGGGGCGGCCAGGGCCCTGAGGCATTGTTCGGACTTGTCGAGGTCGGCGCGGAGCCGGACCAACTTTTTGAGCCACTGGCGGATTTGGGGCAACAACGCCCGGGCTTGTTCCCGCGTATAATGCTTTTCAAATTGCATGGATACGGCTCAGGGCTTCGGAGGACCGGTCTTAGGACTGAGGCTTGGGGTTCGCGGGGGCGGGGGCGGCCTCCAGTTTCTTGCGGATGCCGTCATTGGGCTCGAGGGCCAGGGCTTTGCGCCAGGCCTCACGCGCCTTGTCCGGCTGTTGGAGGGCGGCGTAAATGTCGCCGAGATGGTCAAAAACGGTCGGGTCGGGTTCCTCGAGCAGGTCACAGGCCTTGAGGATGTAACCCAGGGCCTCCTTGGGCTGGTGAAGTTTGAAGAGCACCCAGCCCAGGCTGTCGAGGTAGGCGCCGTTGTTGGGTTCGAGCTTCAGGGCTTTTTCGATCAGTTGGCGGGCCTGGCCGAGTTTCATGTCGTGTTCAGCCCACATATAGCCCAGGTAATTGAGGGCCTCGGCAAAGTCCGGCGCAAGCTGGAGGCATCTTTGAAAGTAGTCCTCGGCTTTGGCCAGGTCGCCGGTGCGCTCGCAGGTGGCGCCGAACTGGAACAAGAAGTATTGATTGAGCCGCTTAGGTTCTTTGGCTTTGGCGATAACCTCGGCGCGATTGAAGTACTCCATGGCCCGCGCATAGTCCTTATCCTGGCTGTAAGCCAGGCCGGTGATAAACTCCAGGACGAAGTTTTGGGAATCGCGCGAGAACCTCTGGCGCGCCTGCTGGAGGGTGGCCATGGCTTGGCGGGTCTGCTTGAGGTCCAACTGCGAGGTTGCCAGGTCATAGTAGGCCTGCTCGAAATCCGGGCTCAGGAGGATCGTTTTGCTGAAATGCTCCGCAGCCTGGTCCCATTTTTTGTCCTCAAAGGCCAGGGTCCCCAGGTAGTAGTAGGCGGCGGGGTTGGCGGGGTTCTCCTGGATGATGGCCTCGAGTTGCTCGACGGCGTGTTTGTGGTCGGAGGCGCGCAGGTAGATCTCCGTGAGCATGGCGTGGATGCGCTCGCGAAGGTTGGGCGCCTCGGGCAACTGGTTGAGCAGGTCCAGGTATATCTCGGCTGCTTTGGAGGTTTCCCCCAGACGGTTGAAGCTGTCGGCCAGCATGAGCCGCAAGACGGCGGTTTGGGGGTTGAGGCGGACGACGCGGTTGAGGACCTCCAGCGCCTTGGCCTGGGCCTTCTCCTTTTGGGCGGGCATCTGCATTCCCAAGTTCAGGTACAACTCGCAGACGCCCATCAGGAATTCCGGGTCCTTGGAAGGCTGCCGGGCCGCCTCGTCGAGCACAGCCAGCGCTTCGGCGGGTTGCTTGCCCTGGAGGTAAGTCAGGAAGAGGTTGTGGTAGCCGGCCAGCAACTCCGGGGCCTTCTTGATAGCCGTGCGGTTTGCGGCCACCGACTGCTCGGTCTTGCCCAATTCCGCATAGATGAGGCCCAACCGGGCAAAGACCGCGCCGGAGACGCCGGGCCGGGCGGCAGCGCGGTTGACGACCTCGAGGGCTTTGTCGAATTGCTTGCCCTGCAAGAGGCGGCGTGAAACATCCAGCACCAGTTCTTCATCGCCGGGGTCAGCCCGCGCGGCCTGGTAATACTCGTCGAGGGCGGCGGCCGTGTCACCGTTTGCTTCATCAACGACTCCCGTTCCGAAGTGGGCATGTGCCTGAGCAGCCTTTTCCGGAGACAACTCCGCGGCCTCGGCCCGAGGCTGAACAGGGGCCTTGCCGGCCTGGCGCCGCGCGGAGGCCGAACCGCAACCGGTCATCAGCCCGCCGCTCAAGGCCAGGACCACACCCCAATGCGAGTGACGCCTCAACATATTCTGTCAGAACCTCCCCCCTACCCCTTCGGCGGGTCCCGCTGATTCAACCAGCAGCCAACCCCGCTCGGTGCCGGGATCACTTCTGCCAAGTGCGCTTCTTATGGCGATGAGCGCGCAACTTCTTCCGCCGTTTGTGCTTGTTAATCTTTGCTTTCCGACGCTTTTTTAATGAACCCATAATTCTGTTTCTGTTCCTGCCGCCAAATTGGCTCTGCCATAGACAATTGTGCTGCAACTCTCGATTATTGCAACTGTCCCGGTCCAAAAAAAACCCAGCGAGCCGCTCCCGAAATGCCGGGAGAAGGACCATCCTGCCCAGAAAAGCTGTTGGCGTTTGACAGCCTGCGGAATGAACCGGCTTTCGTCAAGCGCAACATTTGTGCGACTTCAGCCCGGTGGAATGGGATGAGCGATCCCGCGGGCAGGCATAAGGGAGGTCAATAGACAACCTTGTTCAGAGGGTACTCGATGATGCCTTCGGCGCCGGCGGCTTTCAATGCGGGGATGAGTTCGCGAACGATATGTTCGTCAATGATCGTCTCGACGGCCACCCAGTCTTCCAGGCTCAGGTTGGAGATGGTCGGGTTGCGCAGGGCCGGCAAGTTTTTGAGCAGCCCGGCGAGGTTCTTCCGTTCGATGTTCAATTTCAAGCCGACCTTGGTCTCTGCGTCGAGGGCGCCCTTGAGGAGCAAGGCCATGCGCTCTATCTTCTGTCGTTTCCAGGGGTCCTTCCACGACCCATGATTGGCGATCAGACGGGGCGTCGAGGAGAGCAAGGTATCGACAATGCGCAACTTATTGGCCCGCAGCGAGGAACCGGTCTCCGTAATGTCCACGATGGCATCCACCAGTTCGTGGGCCTTCATCTCGGTGGCGCCCCAGGAGAACTCGACCTCGGCGTTCACTTTGTGCTGCCGGAGGTATTTCCGGGTTTGGTTGACCAGTTCGGTGGCGATGCGTTTGCCTTCCAAGTCCTTGGGGGATTTGATGGGGGAATCCTCGGGCACGGCCAGGACCCAGCGGGCCGTCTGGCGGGTGGCCTTGTTGAATTGGAACTCGCCCACTTCGTGAACATCCGAGCCGTTTTCCTGGACCCAGTCATAGCCGGTAATGCCGCAATCCAGATAGCCATGCTCGACGTAGCGGCTGATTTCCTGGGCCCGAATCAGGCGCAGCTCCAGTTGGTCGTCATCGACATAAGGGATGTAAGATCGGCTGCTGATGGAAATGTTATAGCCCGCCTTGGCCATCTTTGCGATCGTGGCTTCCTGGAGACTGCCCTTGGGCAGTCCAAAGCGCAGCATCTGTTTGTTCTCTTTTTTTATGTTCATGACCAGTCAGGGGGTTTGGACGAGGACGCGCCGGCCATGAATTGCCACCTGGCTGCGGGCAATCGCAGCCAAGCACCTGGGATACAGTTCGTGTTCGGCGGCATGGATGCGCTGGTGAAGCGACTCCGGGGTATCGTCATCCAGGACGGGCACGGCCTGTTGGCCGATGATCGGGCCGGAATCCACGCCGGCATCGACGAAATGAACGGTGCAGCCGCTCACCTTGACGCCGTAAGCCTGGGCTTGTTTCCAGGCCTCCAGGCCCGGAAATGACGGCAGGAGCGAAGGATGGATATTCACGATGCGGCCCGCGAAGGCCTGCAGGAACTGGCCTTTGAGCACGCGCATGAACCCGGCCAGGGCCACCAACTCAACCTCGGCGGCCCGCAGGGCCTCGATGCACGCCCGCTCCGCCTCTTCGTCCAATTTGGCGCGGAATTTGCCCGGCGGGATGAATCGCGCGGGGATGTTCCTTTCCCGCGCCCGCTCGAGAATGCCGGCCTCGGCCACGTCGCTCAGGACCAGGGCCACTTGGGCCGGGAGCCTGCCCGTTGCGCAGGCCTGGGCAATGGCCAGGAAATTCGAGCCCTTGCCCGAGCCCAGCACGCCAATCCGGAATGCTCTGCCGATTACAGATGCCATGGGGAGCGCATTTTTCGGGCGCGGAGGCGGAGGTTGGCCTCTTCATCGCCGATGAACCGCTCTCGGGCCAGGTCCCAAACGACCTTGCGATCGAGGCGAATGGCGATGTCGCTGATATGGCAGAGGGCATCGCCACGCACTGACTCGTCGATGGGGCAGATCGTTTCGGCGCGGCTCTTCACGCAATCCAGGAAGTCCCGGGCATGGTTGTCGCTCTTTTTGAGCTGCAAGGGGAGGGCCTCTTCTTTTTCATCGATCAGGCTTTCGGGCTGAAGGTTGATGCCCTCGCGGTCGACATGCACCCAGCCATCGGCGCCTTCGAAGGCGGTGCCGTGGCTGCCGATGCGGCGGTAGCGCTGCTTCCATTCGTTGGCCTGGGGCCAGGTGTCGCCGGTCGGCTGTCCCTGGTTGCCCCCGTTGGGAACGCCCACGTACTTGAGGGTGACGCCGCTGCCAAACTTCATATCGACGTTCCAGACGGTCGCCGTGTCGCAAGCCCCTTCCATGTGGAAGGAACCGCGCCCCTGGACCTCGAGCGGTCCGCTCAGCAAGTCGCCCCCGCCCCAGAGGGCGATGTCGAGAGGGTGAATGCCCCAACCGGCGATGAAGCCCAGGGCATAATCCGTGATGAACCACCAGGTCTTCCTGGCGCCGTCGGCCGAGCACAGGTCCTGGGTATGCGGTTTGAAGGGGGCGGGTCCGAGCCAGAACTCGTAATTCAGGCCGGGGGGGACGGGCACGACATTGGTCGGGCCGCCGGGACTGCTCCCGGGGGCCCAGGCATTGATGTGCTTGAGTTTGCCGATGCGCCCGTTGCGGACCAACTCGCAGGCGAGGCGAAAGATGCGCGAGGAACGCTGCTGGGTGCCGAACTGGAATACGCGCCGGCGTCGATGCACCTCGCTTCGCAAGGCCCAGTCCTCGGTGAGGCTCAAGCCCATCGGCTTTTCAAGATAGACATCTTTGCCGGCGCGCACGGCGGCCAGAGCGGCCAGGACATGCCAATGGTCGGGCGTGGCGATCAGACAGGCATCAATGTCTTTGCGGGCGAGCACCTCGCGGAAGTCGCCCGAGACGGCGCAATCCTGGTTCTTGTAGTGTCCGTTGACAAGCTGGCGGGCCTGCTCCAGTTGATCGGTCTTGACATCACAGACGGCGACGACCTGGGCATCTTTCTGACCCAGGAAATTGCTCATGTCGCCCGTCCCCTGCGGCCCGACCCCAATGGCCGCCATCACAACACGGGCGCTGGGGGCGACATTGCCTTGCCTGCCCAGCGCGGAGGCCGGGATGAGCGAAGGAAAGGCCGTGACCGACACGGCAAGCCCGGTGGTCTGTCTCAGGAATTGCCGTCGAGTAGAGGAAGGAGTTTTCATAATGTGCGTGATTTTGATGCCGGGCGCTTAGCGGTCATGACCGCTTGGGCGCTAAATCGTTACAAAGTTGCATGGTTTCGTGCCGACGCGCCCAGGATGGCACAAAGCGGGGACGGTGGGAAGAGAGAAACGGGCTGCCCTGAAGGCGATGCGCATGATATGCCACTGGCATCAAGCCAGGCAGGCCGCGGCCACTGCGTTCAATGCCGCCGCCCAATTCTTGCCTGCACGATCGAATAGGGCTGGAGGAGGAGCGTCAAGGAGCCGTCGCGCACTTCGATTTCGCTGCGCGCCAGTTGGACGGCTGCGGGTTCTTTGAGTGTGTTGGCCGCCCAAGGGGCCGGGCCGGCCAGGGTCTGGAGTTGGGCCTTGTCGCCGCTGGAGAAGCCGTCAAGTTGGACGCTGAGCCGGATCGGGCCGTCGGCGCCGCGATGGACCAGGGAGAGCAGTAAATCGCCGTTGGTCCCCAGTGCAGCCAAGGCATCCAGGACGTCGAACCGCGGGTTGCCGCCGGCGTTCTTGATGTCGGGCAGGACCCCGGGCGCCCGCTCCGAGGGCGAATGCAGTTCGGACCTGGCGGCCCGGGCGCCGGCAAAGTCAGCGAAGAGGAGATTGGCGTAGTAACATGGATTGGGATAAACCCGCTCATGCTCTTTGCGCAAGCCGCCGCCATGGTTCACCGTGGCGGAATGGGTTATGAGTTCGACAAAGGGCTGCAGGCGCGCCGCGGCGTGGTAGATCAAGGTGTCATAGAGCGCCTCGCCGAGGGTGGAGGGATTGACCAGGTTCTGCGGATTGAGCCGGTTGGTCCCCTGCCCGCCGACGCCCGGGGCCAGGCGCGCGAACATCTGGAGTTCGGTGACGGCCAACCGCTCATCGCGAACTCCGGCGCGCGCCATGTCCTGGCGCAACTCACTCCATTTGCGTTCGAGCACGTCGGGCACGCGCATGAAATCACGGAACACGTCCAGCGGGTCCGTAGCCGGCGGCAGCACGCCCCCGATGAGCGGGTGATCGGTGATGCTGTGGAGCTGGGCGCCGAGGCCGGCGATGAGCGTGTCATTCCAGGCCTTGCCCCACATTACAGGCGCCCCGCAGGCAGCGAGTTCAATCGTCGGATCGGCCTTTAGCATCGCCTGTGCAAACCGCTGATAGCGGTCCACGTAGCCGGAGGCCGTGGTCCAGTGCGCCTGCCAGCGGCCCCAGAGTTCGTTGCCCACTTCCCAGTGACGGACGTTATAGGCTCCGGGATGGCCATTGGCGGCCCGGCGGGCGCCCATGGGCGAGGCGGGCGGGCCGTTGCAGTATTCGACCCAGCGGGCGGCCTCCTCGGGCGTGCCCGTGCCACCGTTGACACAAATCATCGGCTCGCATCCCACCGCGCGGCAAAAACCGATGAACTCATCCGTGCCGAACGTGTTCGGCTCGACGCCGCCCCAGGCATAGTTGGGGAGCGTGGGGCGTCCTTCCACCGGCCCGACCCCGTCCTGCCAATGGTAGGCGCTGACGAAATTACCCCCCGGCCACCGCAGCAAAGGCAAGTGAGCTTCCTTGAGCAGCCGCACCACGTCGGGGTCGGCCCCTCCGATGTGGTCCGCGGGGCGCAGGAACAGGCGCCCGACAACGAGTTGCCCCGCCGAGTCGCTGGACAAGACCAGGCAGCAGGGCGCGTCCGGGCGCGAAGCTTCTCCCAGGACCACGGCACCGGTCAATTTCCGCCATTCCGTCGACAGACCGGTGAGCTTTGCCTCGGCGACCGCCGAGGCATCTCCCTGGCCTTTGAGGGAGAGCTTGAGGGCGGTCAGACCGGGCGAGCGCGCCAGCAGCTCGAACTCATACTGCCGCGTTCGGTGCAGCGGCAGCCAGGTCCACTGCTTGATCCCTCCACCGCCGGTTTTGAACTCGAGTCGCTGCGCCCTCCCGCCCTGGGGCCCTGTATCGGGGCTGACCTCCACGGCCTGGGGCTGCCCCGCGCGGGACCAGAAACAGGCCAATCCATCCCGGCGCCCGTTGCACAACTCCTGCAACTCTTCCTCGGGCCAACCGCAGCGCACCGCCTGGCGGCGCAACTCGCTTTCGATTCGCTCGCGCTCGAATTGGAATGTGACCACCCCGTCCGGCGTCGTCTGGCCCGTAGCAAAGGGGTAATCGGCAAAAGTTGGGTTTCGCAAGACCTGCGCATCCATCCCGTTGTAGATATTGGCGCCCAGGTGCTCGCAGAATTTCCCGGTCAGGGCCCGCGGAATGGGATGGGACGCCAACTCGGCGGCGTGGACCACCAGGGTCGCCTCTTGAGCGGGCGCATCGGCTCCCTGGGCCGCTGTGAGAGCGCCTGAATCGAGGGCAACCAGGCCAAGCAACGGGCGAAGCAAGTTGAGCGCGCGCATAAGCAGTTGGAGAGCGTGATGAATTGTCCTGGTTTCGCAGGTCCGGCGAGAGGTAGCCAATGCCGGCCCGGGCGTCAGGTCCCCGCCGTTGCGAGGGCAGGTTTTGCGCCGGGGCTTGGCGGAGCGGGGGGCAAAGGGCCGCCGGCGCGGAAACTCCTCCACCAATTCAGGGGCAGGAGGCCCAGGGCAATGATAGCGGCCTGGCTTGCAACGAAGATCATCAGCCACTTGAAGGCCGCGTCCATGAAACCGTAGGAGTGCAGCCCGACGCCCAGCATGTTCACGCCAAACCAGGAGAAGCTGGTCACGATGTTGCCGAAGACGGCGAGGTTCATGATGCCGCGGTCGCGCATCAGGCCACCCCACCGGGCGTGGAGGATGACGGCATTCCAGAGCACGATCAGGAGCGCGCCGTTTTCTTTGGGGTCCCAGCCCCAGAATCGGCCCCAGGATTGATCGGCCCAGATGCCGCCCAGGACGGTGCCGAGGAAGCTGAAGAGGGTCGCAAAGCAGACGATGCCATAGACCATCTTCGACAGGGCCTTGCCGACGGTCACCGCGCTCGTCCGGTTGCCCAAGCCAACCGAGAGCATGGGCGTGAGGACGCCGAGCACGATATAGATGACGGCCACCAATCCGGCCGCGAAGCCGGCCGCATATCCCAGCGTGATGACGACGACGTGCGTGGCCAGCCAGAAGTTGTTGTCCAGCACCGCGCGCATCATCTCCATCGTATCCCCGCCCAGGGCAAGGTTCTGGGCAATGAGCAACGTGACAAACCCCGCCGTCGAGGCGACGAGATTACCGATGCCCACGCGGTACATTCGCTCGAGGATAATCCCCAGCACCATGGTTCCCCACCCGATGAAAATGGCCGAGGAATAGAGGTTGGTCACCGGCGGGCGTCCCTCCAGGGCCATGCGGAACACCAGGCCAAAGGTATGCACCAGCCCTGCCAGAATGATCAAGTAGAGAGAGGAACGGCGCAGGGACTCTGAGAGATCGGGCAGCAGGGTGAACGTCGCGAGGGCCGCCCCGGCGAGGACAAAAGCGGCCAGGTAAATGATCGTCGCGTGGAGAAAGGCCTTCACGTCGTTGAAATAGAACTCGGCCTTGCCCTTGCGCACCTCTTTGCCGAATCTGGGGGCGAGCCATCCCTGGTAGTCCGCCAGGGCACGGTTATAATCCCCGGCCTTGTTCTGGCGATAGGCAGTTGCCATGGCCGCAAACCAGGTCATCGCGGGATGGACCTTGCCTGTGCGCAAGGACTCCAGGAGACTCACCCCGGCGGTTTCCCATTGGTCGGATGCCGCCAGCCCATCAAGCGGAGGCACGATCCTCGCATAGCCCGCCTCGGCCATTGCCTGGAACCGCCGCACGGGGTCCGTCACTTTCCGGAGGGCTTCCTTGTCCGCCGCCTCGCCCCTGTCCGTGGCTTGGAAGGCGGCCTGGGCCGCGCCGAGGTTGTTTTGAAATTCGGCCAGGTCCTTTGCGAAATTGTCCGCCTCTTGAGGCTGGAGGGTGTACTTGAGGCGCTGGTAGAGCTGAATGGCATTGGCCAGCTTGAGGACCTGCTTCTGAAAGGGGGTCTGATCGGCGGACTTGGTTTCGCCGGCCTTCTGTCCCTGGCGCATGATCTCATCGACCACCGGTTTGAGCTCGTTGAAGGTGAAATAGTAAAGGCCGGACCTGCCGACGCCTTTGCCTTCAAGCCTGAGTTCGCCCAGGAGGTCGGAGTGGTGGATGAGAAAGATGGGCCGAGTGTCGGCAGTCTCGGGGCGGGTCATCACCTCGAGCAGCCATTGGCTGGATTTGAGCTTCCTGGGGTGGCGCCAGAATTTCCACGCGGGCACTTGTTCGAGGGGAAGGTCGCCGGTGCTCCGAATCTGGAGCAGCGAATTGCGCGCCAGCGAGTCGAACGGCTGGATGCGCCCGCCCACCAGGACAGGCAGCCGGCCAAATTCACGCGCGTGCAGGGCGCCCTCTTTTTTGGGGAGCATCACCGCGACGATTTCGGAGGCAAAAAGGGCGGCAAAACACCAAGGCAGCAGCTTGAGAAGGCATTTCATACCTTGGTCTGTTTAAGGGCCAACCCGGCGGAGGCCGGGGTCGGGGCGCTGCCGGCGGGGGCGGTCTTCCTTTTCAAGGTAAAGCCCAGCAGGTGAGTCAGAAACTGCCAGACCAGGCCCGCTCCCACCAGGAGGCAGGCGAGATAGGGCGTAAGCCAGCTTGGGTTGCGAACCACTTGCAGGACGGTCCCGTGGTCGTCCTTGTCGTAACTGGCCTGGTAAAAGGTCACCCCGCCATAACGCAAGGGGTTGTTCATGTAAATGAGCACCTCGCGCTTCTCGCCCGTATCGGGGCGCTCGACCCGGACGCGGCTCGAGAAATTCCTGGGGATGTCGGTCCCGGGATAGACATCGTGCCGAAACTCGACCAACTGCAGGCTGAACGGCATGTAGAACCGGCGCAGCCGCATCGCAAGCTGATAGGTCCGTCCGTTGCACGCGGCCTCCTGGGGCTCGTTGACGTATTCCGAGACGAGCCAGGACCCGAGCGAGCCTTGCGGCCCAACCAGTTCCACCACCGCGCTGGGCACGTCCCGCTCCTCCATTTCGGCTACGCGCGGCTCCGCCTGCACCGTGATGTGCCTGCCCGCCCCTTGCGTCGCGGCGGGCGGTTCGGCCGCGTTGGGCGCGCGTTCGGCCACCTTCGAATTTGCATAGAACGCCCTCACCTTGACGACAAAGGGAAGGGCCCATTGCCGAATCTCCCTCTGGCGCATCAAGACCCTTTGTGGAACGGCTACCACGCTGTCGGCCCTCGGGTCCGTCCGGTCGATTATGGCCAACTCGGCCTCCCGGTCGCTCTCCGAGTAATTCCGGCTCTCGCCTTCGCGCAGGTGGAGCGTGCTTTCGCGGGAGAGCCTATCGGTCAGGAACTGGCCGAAGAGAAGCAGAATAAGGCCGAAATGAACCAGCCAGATGCCAGCCTTGTCCGTCGTGAAAGTGAACCGCTTGAAATGAGAGGCAATCAGGTTGATCACCAGAACGCCCCCAACCAGGTATCCGCCCGGAAACACCGGGACCTTTATCCCCCAGTGCGGCGGCGTCCACCAGATGAAAAAGCTGCGGAAGAACTCGTTCTGCACCTTGTATAACCCCAAGTCCACTTGCGCCAGCGTGCCCCAGAACACCAGCACGAATGCCAAAATCAGGCACACCGCCGTCAGGCGCAGCGAGGTGAGTCCACCGATCAAACGGTCCATGATTTGTCGCCGGTCCACGGTTGGTCCTTTGTGTAGCTTGCTTACTTCAGGCCGGCGTATTGCGCCGTCTTGACAAATTGAGTGAACGCGGCCTTTTCGCGCTCGACCACCGGCTCGCTGCCCATGAGCTTGTAAAACCAGGTTCCATTGGCTTGGCGAATGATCGCCCCGACCAGGCGCGTCTTCTGCCCCGAGCCGGCCCCGGCGCCGCTCATCTCGACCAGGATCGCTTTGCCGCCCTGGACCTCGAGGGGCGTGACCAGCTTCTCGACTTCGCTCTGCGGCAATTGGGCTAACCCAAGCTGCTGGCGCCAGCGGTTCACGTTGCCCGCCAGACCCCCTCCTTCGCCGCGCGCACTGCTGACATTGACAGCCGCCTGCTCGACCCCGCTGCCGTGGATGAGGAACTTGGCCACCAGGAATTGTCCGCCTGGGACTTCCTCCCAGCCTGGCGGCACCTGCCAACTCGGCTTGGCCTCGCCGGCAGTTGCCACACTGGCCATGAGCCCGGAGGTGGACATCATCCCGCCGCCCCCAATCGGCGGATGCGATGGCGGCAAATTGGTGGGGCTGGCGGCGGCCGCCAAATTGAGCGACTTGAGGAATTCCAGGAACTCCGGCTTCTGCTGGGCGACAAGAGCATCGTCGCCGGTCATTTTGAAGAACCACGCGATGCCCCCCCGTCGAAGCACCGCAGCCAAAATGCGGTTCGTTTCACCCGAACCGGGAACAGGCCCGGCCTGTTCATAAAGCGGGGCCTCTTGCCGGGCGACCTCCACCGTTTGGGCGAGCTCGGACAGTTCCTCCGCCGCGACGGGGAGCAGTCCGACCTGGCCGCGCCAGCGGTTGACATTGTCAAGGTCGCTCCCGGCCGGGCCGGGCAGCGGGACCACGCTCACCTCGGCTTGCTTGCCGCCCGCGCCCGCTACGCGAAATGACGCCAGCCGTATCTCGCCCGGGGGCACTTCCCGCCACCCGGCAGGCACTTTAAACTGCAACTTGGGCTGCCCGCTGGAAATATCGGGATGCCCCGCCGGCAGGCCAGACGCCGGCGACGCCGCCGGCGGCTGTTCCTTGGCCACGCGGTACACCTGGGCATCGTTCCGCCCGCACCCGGCCAGGACCGCAGCCAAACAGAGCAGCCCCACCCGCCCGAGCTCGGGACACCTCGGCTCAACAGATAAGCAGTTCACCATGATTCTCTACTGTTTTCTGACACGAAATGCAAGGTCTTATATTCAGAACTTGTTCAGAAGGCGGCAAAAATTAGCCACCGTAGGCCGCTCAGGCGCGCATGTCCTAAGATTAATCCTAACCCTGCTCCTAATCTCGACCCGGATGAGTCAGGAGCTTACTTGGCCCTGAGCATCAGCACAGGCACACTGATGCTATGCTGGACCTTGAAGGCCGTTGTGCCGAGGACCAGGTCGGCCACGAACTGGTGCCCGTGCGTGCTCATCGCGACCAGGTCGCAACCCTCCTGCTCCACCCACTTGACGATTTCCTTGGCCGGTTCGCCGTAGGCCAGCACGGCGTCAGCCCGAATGCCGGCGTGCTCGAGTTCCTCGCGGACCTGCTCTAGACAGGCTCGGCTGTTCTCCACTTCCTCGCCGGCGGCCTCCGGGCCGTGAAACCGGGCCGGAGCCCCGGCGGCTACGTGGAACAATACAACCCGGCTGCCCATCAGCTTTGCCAGCGGCTTGATATGCCCGATAATCGCCCGGTCGGTGGGAGTGCCTTCCAAAGCAAGGAGAATTGTTTTGTACATATACTCGGCCCTCTTCGGCCCTTGATTGGGCAGGGAGTCCTTCTATTTGCCGCAGATGACCCGCCAGGCAGTCGAGAGCGATTCGGGCAGGCTATACAGGTCCATCAAGGTAATCAAGGCCGCGCTGCCCCAGCCCAAAACCAACAGGACCCAGCCGTTGGCCCACCGGCCCATTCGTTTGCGGGAAGAGGTGAACTGCAACAACGGAATCATCGCGAATGGCAGCTCCAGGCACAGCAGCACCTGGCTAAGATTGACCAGGTCGGTCACGTTGCCGTTGCCTCGGATGCTGATAATCCAGACGGCCGGCACGATGGCCAGCAGCCGGGAGATCATTCGCCGAATCCAGGGACGCAGGCGCCAGTTCATGAATCCTTCCATCACGACCTGGCCGGCGAGCGTGCCGGTGATGGTGCTGCTCTGGCCGCTGGCCAGCAGGGCGACGGCAAAGAGCGTGCTGGCGGCGGCGGTCCCCAGCAATGGCGCCAGCGTCAGGTGCGCAATGCGGATCCAGTCGCTGTCCGGGCTGAAGGTGACGACCTGGCCGCCGGCCACCGTGACGCTCTCCTTGCCATTGAACACCATGGCGGCAAGCACCAGGATGGCCGCATTGACCAGGAACGCGATGGCCAGAGCAACCGCCGAATCGAAGGTGTTGTAGCGAATCGCATTGCGGATTCCAAGCTCATCGTGCCGAATCTTGCGCGTCTGGACCAGGGCGGAGTGAAGATAGAGGTTGTGCGGCATCACGGTGGCGCCAATCATGCCGATGGCCACCACGATCATCCCGGTTTGGCGGAACCCCGGACGGGCCAGCGCCCCGGCAATCTCCGCCAGGTTGGGTTGCGTCTGGGGCAGGACAAAGATCTCGATGCCATAGCAGACCGCGATTGTGCCGACAAAGACGGCGACCACCGCCTCGATCATCCTCATGCCCAGGCCCTGCAAGGCCAGCAGCAGCAGAACGTCAAACGCGGTAATCACTATCGCCCAGGCCATCGGGATGTGGAACAGCAGGTTCAGCGCCACCGCGCTCCCCAGAGACTCGGCCAGGTCCGTGGCCCCGATGGCAATTTCCATTGAAATCCAGTTCGGCAGGCGGGTCCACTTGGGATACCAGTCACGGCAGCACTGGGCCAAGTCTTTGCCAGTGGCCACGCCCAACCGGGCCGCAATCACCTGCAGGATGACCGCCATGAGACTGGCCGCCGCGACCACCCAGATCAGGCCGTACTTGAACTGCGCCCCGCCTGCAAGATCGGTGCCCCAGTTGCCCGGGTCCATGTAGCCGACACTCACCAGGATCGCCGGCCCGGCAAACGCGCCCCACTGACGCCAAAAGCTCGCCCCGTGGCGCGGCACCTCCACCGTGCTGTGCACGTCCGAGAGCGACGGGCAATGGACCGGCATGGCGTCCGCATCGGCGCGCGTTGCGGGAACGCCCCCGGGGGCTGCGGCATGGGCTGTCTCCGAGGGCGCGCTCATGATGCTGGTGCTGGAGATGCGGCTGCTTTTTTGGGTCTTGCAATACTTTCCGGCACAAAATATATACTGCGCAGAGTACCTCGCATAGAATGTATATTACGTCAAATAGAGTGTTTTAACCCTAAAAGATTCATGGCGGCCGGCCGGCCCCCCCCCGCCTCCATTGGCAACCAAATGAAAAGCAAGCCTCCGGACCCCGCGCCCTCCCAGGCCCGCTCCGTGTCCATGGAAGACCACCTGGAGAGGATACAGGACTTGGTCGCCCTCAAAGGCTACGCCCGCGTGGCGGACATCGCCCAGTCCCTGGGCCGGAGCCGTCCGGCCGTTTCCAACATGGTCCGCCGCCTGGCCGCGCGCGGCTTCGTGAATTACGAAAAGTACCGTGGACTCACCCTCACTCCGGAGGGCCGCGCGGTTGCCGAACACATCAAGGCCCGCGACCGGACCCTGACCGCGCTCCTGGAGCTGCTGGGCCTGGGTCCGGAGACCGTGCAAGAAGAGGTCGAGGCAATCGAGCACCACCTCATGCCCGAAACGCTCAGAGTGCTCTCGCGCCTGGTCCGGTTCTGGCAGAGCCACCCCCGCCAACTCCGGGCCTTCCTGGATTACTGCCGCCGGCACTGAGAGAACCGACCTTGCGGGAAGAGATTCATTGAGCCTTGGGCCGGTTGCATCCGTTCTGCACGATTTTGATTGATGTCGATCATGTCCATGCTACAATCGATCAGATTCGAGCTATGGGCGAACTGGATGCAAAAGCGCTGGCGCCGCAGCGGTGGAACGACCTGCGGGCCTTGATCCGAGCGGGCTGCACCTGGACAAGGCCTTCATGGGGACGATCGGTTTCGCCCTTCAGGAAGGACTCACGACCACCGACCCGAGCGAGGCCTTCACCAAGCAACTGGTGATGGCCCAGGCGCGGCAGGTCATCCTGCTGGCGGACAGTTCCAAGGCCGGAAAGGTCTCCTTTGCCTCGGCCGGCCGTTGGGATGGCGTCCACGTCCTGATCACCGACAGGCAGTTCGAGAGAGGCTTTGCCAAAGAACTTGTCAACCGGCGGATTAAGGTCCTAAGGGCCTGAAAAAGTTAGGAATTTTAACCATGACAAAATCACCCGTCTATTTGAGCGATTCGCGGCCGAAATTCACGCCTTACGAAATCGATTGCGGCCGCATCCCGGCCTATCGCTACCAGGGCAGCCTCCAATCCGAACTGCAGGCCGGGACGATGACCCCGGGCGAGGCGGTGGCGCTGCTGGAAGACATGCTGGTCATCCGGGAAGTCGAGGAGATGATCGTCAAACTGCGTTCCGGGGCTTACGAGCCGATTGGCCAATTCAACTACCGCGGTCCGACCCATGTCTCCGTGGGCCAGGAAGGAACCGCCGCCGGCGCCTGCTCGGGACTGCAACTGGCCGACAATATCACCAGCACACACCGCGGCCATGGCGAGAGCCTGGCCAAAGGCACCTGCGCCCTCCGCCAAATGACCGACGACCAACTCCGCCGGCGCGTGCCCAACTGCAAGGCCGCCCGCCGCGAGGACCTCCTGGAGGCCGCCCTGGAAGAGCACCTCTACCGCACGATCTGCGAGTTGTTTGGCAAGGACGACGGTTATTGCCGGGGGCGCGGCGGCTCGATGCACATTGCCGATTTCACCGTAGGCCATCTTGGCGCCAATGCGATTGTCGGCGGGGGCGTGCCGATTGCCACGGGGGCGGCCCTGGCCAACCGCTGCCTGGAGCGCGGCAATGTGGTGTGCTGCTTTGCGGGCGACGGCGCTTACGCCAACGGGGTGGTGCTCGAGTCCCTGAATTTCGCCGCGCAAGCCCAGTTCACCAATCACCTGGCCGATGGCCGGAAGAGGGGCCTGCCAATTGTGTTTCTGGTGTGCAACAATCACTACGGCATGACCGGGCGCTGCGACGACGAAGTGATGGGCGTCGAGCGCATTGCGCGCCGGGCGGCCGGCTTTGCCGACAACAACATGCACGCCGAGGTGGTCAACGGGATGAACGTGCTTGCCGTGCGCGACGCCGTCCGGCGCGCAGCCGCCCTGTGCCGCCAGGGACAGGGACCCCTGCTGCTGGACGTGGATTGCTACCGCTATTGGGGCCACTCGCTGAGCGACCCTCGCAACGAATACCGCACTCGAGAGGAAGAAGCCGCCTGGCGGGCCGTGGACCCCATCGAGTCTTACAAGAAGGCGCTCCTGGCAGCCAAGGTGCTGGACGCCCAAGGCATCTCGGGCCTGGAACGCAGCGTTGCCCAACGCAACGCGCGCGCCGCCACCCGCGCCGCCGCCGCCGCCGACCCCGCCCCCGAGGACGTGCTGACCTTCATGTACACCGATACCAAGTGCGAGACCGTGCCCAAAGATTTTGCCGGCGCAACCCTGGCCGGTCCCCTCCCGGAGATCAAACGGGTCAACGGCGAACTGACTTACAAAGACGCCCTCAAGGAAGCCCTTGTGCAGGAAATGGTCCGCGACCGGCGGGTCATTTTCTACGGAGAAGACGTGGCGGACTACGGGGGCGCGTTCAAGGTGACCAAGGGCCTGCTGGAGGCCTTCGGGCGCGAACGGGTGTTCAACGCCCCGATCAGCGAGGCCTGCATCTGCGGCACCGCCTGCGGCGCCGCCATGAACGGGCTGCGCCCGGTGGTCGAACTGATGTATTTCGATTTCGCCCTCATGTCTTCCGACCAGATCAGCAATCAGGCCGCCAAATGGCATTATATGAGCGGCGCGCAGACCGAGGTGCCGCTCGTCATCCGGGCCTCCGCCGGGGCGGGCAAAGGCTATGGCGGCCAACATTCCCAGACCCTCGAATCGGTCTTCTGCCACATCCCCGGCCTTTACGTGGTCTATCCGGCCACTCCTTACGATGCCAAGGGCCTGCTCAAGGCCGCTATTCGGGACAACAACCCCGTCCTCTTTGTCGAGTCCCAAGCCCTCTACGGCATGAAAGGGCCGGTGCCCGAGGAGGATTACCTGGTGCCGCTTGGCTTGGCGGAAGTGAAACGACCGGGCACAGACCTCACCCTGGTGGCCTGGGGCCCGGTAGTGCATGATTGCCTGAAAGCCGCTGACGCGCTCAAGGCCCAGCGCGGCGTCGCTGCCGAGGTCATCGACCTGCGCAGCCTCGTGCCGCTGGACCTCGAGACGGTTTTGCGCTCGGTGCAAAAGACCGGGCGTTGCGTCGTGGCCAGCCAGGCCGTCCAAATCGGCAGCTACACCGCAGAGATTGCTTCCACCATCCAGGACCTGGCCTTCGATTACCTCGACGCCCCGGTCAAACGTGTCGGCGCCAAAAACGGCATCGCCCCACAGTCGCACATCCTCGAGGCGGCGTTTCTCCCCAACGCCGATGACATCCTCGCCGCGGCCAACGCCATTCTTTGAGGCTCACCATGGCTACCCCTATTATCATGCCCAAGTTCGGGCAGATGACCGAAGAAAGCGCCATCGTCGAATGGCTCAAGCAGGAAGGCGACCCGGTCGCCAAGGGCGACATCCTGTTCACCGTCGAAACCGACAAATCGGTCATGGAGGTCGAGAGCTTCGCCGAAGGGACGTTGCTCAAAATCCTGGTTCCGCCGGGCCTCAGTGTGCCCGTCCAAAGCACCGTCGGTTTCCTCGGCCAACGCGGCGAACCGATCCCGGTCCAGCCCGCGCCAACCCAGGCGCCAAGGGTGCCGGAGGCCCCTCCCCTCGACACTCGCCCCTCGACACTCGCCCCCCGCCCCTCGCCCCTCGCCCCTCCCGGCCCGCCAGCGGCTCCGGCCCGGTTCCGGATCAGCCCGCGCGCCAGGAAATTGGCCGCCGATTGCGTGATCGATCCGAGCGGCATCCAGGGTTCCGGACCCATGGGCCGCGTCGTGGAGAAGGATGTCAGGGCCTACATGGAGGCCAGGGGTTACGGTCAGATTCGCATCTCGCCTGCCGCCAGGCAATTGGCGGCCAGGGAGAGGCTGGACCTCCTGAGCCTCGCCGGCACAGGCGACTCTGGCCGCATCGGCGTCGCCGACGTGCAGCGCGCGCTGGCCGAGCGGCCTAGGGCGATGAGCCGGATGCGGCAGATCATTGCGCAGCGGCTCACCCAAAGCGTGCTTACCGCGCCACACTTCTTTGTCACCGTCGAGGTGGACATGACCGCCCTGCTCTGCTTGCGCGCCAGGCTCAAGGAGCAAGGCGCCCCTTACACGGTCACCGACTTCATCTCGGAGGCGGTGGTGCTGACGTTGAAAGAGTTCCCGGATGTGAACAGCTCGACCGATGGCAAGACCATACGTTGGCACAGCCACGTGCATCTTGGCCTGGCGGTGTCTCTGGAGCAGGGCCTGGTGGTGCCGGTGATTCGCAACGCAGAGGAGTTGACGCTGGCGGAGCTGAACGCGCGTTCCAGGGAACTTGCCGACAAGGCGCGCAAGGGCAAGCTGACCCCTGACGAAATGGCCGGCGGCACCTTCACCATCTCGAACATGGGCATGCTCGACGTGGAAAACTTCACCGCGATCATCAATCCTGGCGAGGCCGCTATCCTCGCCGTGGCCAGCACGCTCAGCAAGCCGGTCGCCCTCGAGGGCAAAACCGTTGTCCGCTCGATCATGAAAATGACCCTCTCCGCCGACCATCGACTCATCGACGGCGCGATGGCCGCCCGGTTTCTCAACGCCATCAAACAGAAGCTCCAGGACCCTGAGCTATGGAACCTGCCGGCTGAGCAACCCCAACGGGGTTGTGTAACAACGCCCGGGGTTGGCGCGCAGCGCCTGCCCTGAATGGGCGACCCCCAGATGGCTGCCACTCAGAAGACCTTCGTCGGATTCGGTTTCGGCCCCATCCAGGCGGGGTTGTTTCTCTATGAGGCCTTTCGGTCGCGCAATTTCGAGCGGTTGGTCGTGGCCGAAGTCGTGCCTGAGGTGGTCGAGGCTGTCCGCCGCGCCCGGGGGTGTTACCGGGTCAATATTGCCACCCAGTCCGGCATCGAGGCGCAGGAAGTCCGCGGCCTCGAGGTCTTCAACCCGAGCCAACCGGCGGACGCCGAGGCGCTGGCCGGGGCCTTGGCGGAGGCCTCCGAGGTCTGCACCGCCTTGCCGAGCGTTGAGTCCTATTCGATGGGCAAACCCTCGGTGGCCGAACTGCTTGAACGGGCGATGCAGCGCAAGGCAGCCCAGCCCGGCCTGCCCGGATGCGTTGTCTATACGGCCGAGAACCACAATCACGCGGCTGAAATCCTCCAAGGGCTTTGTGAACGGGGACTGGATGAGAAGACCCGGGCGGCCCTCCGACAGAGCGTGCAATACCTGAACACGGTCATCGGCAAGATGAGCGGCGTGGTAAGCGGCCTCGAGCCGATCCGGGCCGAGGGACTGGCTTGCCTGACGGGAAGTTTTCCGCGGGCGTTCCTGGTGGAAGAGTTCAACCGCATCCTGGTTACGAACATAACGCTGGCCGGCTTCAAACGGGGCCTCGAGGTTTTCATCGAAAAACCCGACCTCCTTCCCTTCGAGGAAGCCAAACTCTATGGGCACAATGCCGTCCACGCCCTCATCGGCTATCTTGCCCGCCGCCACGGTTGCCGGTTCATGTCCGAGGCCGCAGGCGACCCGCGCCTCATGAGCCTCGCCCGGCAGGCCCTTCTGGCCGAATCCGGTCCGGCCCTCATAGCGCGGCATCAGGGACTGGACCCGCTTTTCAGCCCGGCAGGTTTCATGGCCTACGGGGACGACCTGCTGGCCCGGATGGTCAACCCGTATCTTCGCGACCGCACCGAGCGCGTCACACGCGACCCCCGCCGCAAGCTCGCCTGGGAGGACCGCTTGGTCGGCACCATGCGGCTTGCCTTGGACGCGGGCATCGCGCCCGAGCGATTTGCCCTCGGCGCAGCCGCCGCGCTGGATACCCTGTCCGGCGCAGGCGGCGTGGAGGCGCATTTGCGCGACCTCTGGCCGGTCGCCGACCAACCCCCCGGCCGCAAGGCGCAGATCATCGCCCTGATCAGCCGTGCGCGGAAGAGATTGACGACTGGCGATTGGGAAAACCGGCTGCGCCTGGAAATGACCGGCGGGGTGAGGGTCCCCGAATCCACCAATCCATCAACCCAATAATCCATCAGTTCCCCCGGTTCACGCCGCCGGCAGCGGTCCGGCGGCGACCAGCTTCTTCTTGCGCGGATCGATGATCAGATTCAGCCCTTCCAGCGTCCGCGCGCCCAGCAGCAGCATGTCGCCCTTCTCGGCAAAGACCACCTCATCCACGGTGAAGTACTTGTCCACCCTCACAATGGCGAACCCGACGCTGCGCGTTATCCTCTGACCGTTGGCCATTGCAAACTCGAGGTCCTTTTTCTCCCGCTGAATGCCCAGCTTCTCCAGGGTTGCTTCCGGCACCCAAGTACATTCGCTCCCGGTGTCCACCAGCAGCTTGGGAAGCCTTGCGCCTTTGGCCCGTTGCGCGACGTTTTCAATCCTGCAGCCAGTGTAAAATGTGCCCATGCCTTGACAGTGGCGGAGACCGGCAAATCCGGCAAGCTGGTTCTTGACCATTCTCCCTGCTCTCTGCCGCTGCCCTCGACACCTGTCAGCCCAATCCGCCAACCCAGCAATCCACCCCCCCGTCTCTCCTCCTCGGGTTGAAAGGATCGGAGGCTGATGATGCATCGCCCTTTGCGCCCCGACGGGTGGCCCCGCGCGGAACTCGACAACGGGTCCGCCTTTTGTTTGCATATATGGTCAAAGTAACTATGGAAAACTTCGATATCGCAGTCATTGGCGCCGGTCCAGGGGGGTATCCCGCCGCTATCCGCGCCGCCCAACTCGGGGCCTCCGTGGCCATCGTGGAAAAGGAACAACCGGGCGGAACCTGCCTCAACTGGGGCTGCATCCCCACCAAGACCCTGATCGCCGCGGCCGACACGTTCGCCCGAATCAGCCACGCCCAGGCCCTTGGCATCACGGTCACAGGCGCTTCCGTGGATTACGCCGCCATGATCCGGCACAAGGACAAAGTCGTGGGGCAACTCAGGAGCGGCATCAAGCAGCTCCTGGCGGCCAATGGGGTGAAGCTGTTCACCGGCGCTGCCTCCTTCAAGGACCGCAGCACCATCAGCCTCGGCGACTCGACCGTCATCGGCGCCGCCAAAGTCATCATCGCCACAGGCTCGACTTCCGCCATGCCTGGTTTCCTGCCCAAACACGAGCGGATAGTCGAGAGCCGCCGTTTTCTCGAGCTGGTTAGCCTGCCCCGGACGTTGCTTGTGCTGGGCGGGGGATTCATCGGTTGCGAACTGGCGTGCATGGCGGCGATGCTCGGCGTCAAGGTCACGGTCGTCGAACTGCTCGAGGACATCCTCTTGCTGCTGGACGCCGATGTCCGCCGCGAGGTGCGCAACGCCATGGAAAGGAACCTGGCTGTCCGCGTGCTGACCGGCAAAGCGCTCGAGAACATCGCGGCCGATGCCGCCGGCGCGCGCGGAAACTGCGGGGCCGAAGTGCTCGAGGCCGACCTCCTCTTGAGCGCCGTGGGGCGCAAGCCAGTCACCGAGGGCCTGAACCTCGAGCAGGCCGGCCTTGCGGCCAATCAAGGCGGCTTCATCGAGGCCGACGACTATTGCCGCACGCGCGTCGCGACTATCTATGCCATCGGCGACGTGACCGGCAAGACCCAACTTGCGCATTACGCCACCGCACAGGGAATCACGGCGGCAGAAAACGCCCTCGGCCTCAAACCGCGCGCCCACCCGACCCTTGTGCCCAACGTCATATTCACTTCTCCCGAGGTAGGCGCCGCCGGCCTGAGCGAGGAAGACGCCAGGAAACAAAACCGCGCGGTCAAGATCGGCAAATTCCGCTTTGCCGGCCTGGGCAAAGCCCTGGCTGTCGGGGAAACGACAGGTTTTGTGAAGTGGATAGCCGACGCGGCGACCGGGCAACTGCTGGGCGCCGCCGTCGTCGGGCCGCACGCAACCGAGTTGATAGCCGAAGCCGCCGCTGCCATCCGGGCCGAACTGACCGCCCGCGAACTGGGGCGCACCATACACGCCCATCCCACCTTCAGCGAGGCCTGGATGGAAGCCGCTCATGTTCTCCAGGGCGAGGCCATCCACGCCGCCCCGAAACCAATCCGGGCTGCGTTGTAAGGCGCCAGCGTGACCGCAGAATACGGGATACACGGTCAGTCATTGGAGAGCGGGGGAAAAAAGGCGGTTCGGGCAACGGTTCGCCAAGGAGGTGGGGATGGGGAATCCCGCTGAAGGAAAACGATCCGCTACCCGAACCGTCGCAATTTGTATAAAACCCTGGCAGTTTTGTCAACAACTGATTGCATAAATCTCAAAAAAAATTCCACCATGACTTTTTGGCAGCCCTGGGCTACTATAGCTGCCATGGCCTGGAAACCGATGCGTGAAGAACAGACCGAAGTATTGGTGGTGGGCGCCGGGCCGGTTGGCCTGCTGGCTGCGGTGCTGCTGGCGGAGGCCGGCATCCGGGTGCGGGTCATCGACAGCGAGGAGCGGACGACGACCCGCAGCTACGCTTGCGCGCTGCATCCGCGCGTGCTCAGACTCCTGACTCGGCTCGGGCTGGCGGCGGACCTCCTCGAGCGGGGCCGGCGGGTCGAGAAGGTCGCATTTTACGACGGCCCGGAGCGCCGGGCTGAAATCAGCCTTGCTCAGCCCGGCAGCCCTTACCCTTTTCTGCTCATCCTGCCGCAAAACGCCCTGGAACAGGCCCTGGAAGGGCGGCTGCGCCAAAAGTCCGGCATTTCGGTCAACTGGAACCATCGATTCGACGCCTCCCGGACCGAGGACGGGGCGGTCGTGGCCGAAGTCGAGAGGCTCGGCGGCACCTCCACCGGTTACATCGTGCCGCATTGGGAGAGCGTCGTGCTCGAGCGGTTGGCCATCCGGGCGCGGTTCCTGGTTGGCGCCGACGGCCATAACTCCCAGGTGCGTGAGCGCATGGGGCTCGAATACAGGCGCCTGGCCGGCCCGCTCTTCTTTGCCGTCTGCCAGTTCACCTCCGACGCGCCGGTGGCAAACGAAGTTCGAGTGGTCCTGGACGAAGCAACCACCAATGTGCTGTGGCCCCTGGCCGGGAATGAGGGCCGCTGGACACTCCAGTTGGCTCAACCGGCGATTTCTCCGGGGTCTCCTGAAACAGCGGCGGTTTCTCAGGCGGCAGAGTTTCCCGAGAAAGAGCGCCGGGCAGTGCGCCTCGAGCAGCGGGCGGTGGACGAGCGTTTGCGGCAGTATGTGCAGAGAATGGGCCGCCAGCGGGCGCCCTGGTTTTCGGCTGCGGTTCAGGGGGTGACCTGGTGCTCGGATGTCGTGTTCGAGCAGCGGTTGGTGACACAGTTTGGCCGGGACCGATGCTGGCTGGCGGGCGATGCCGCGCACCAGACCGGCCCGTTGGGCGCCCAAAGCATGAATGTCGGAATATGCGAGGCTGAATCGCTGGCCGGGCGGCTCCAAACCATCTTGCGCGGAGACGCCACGTTGGCCTCGCTCCAGGATTACGACCTGGAGTGGCAGGCGGAATGGGGGCGGCTGATGGGCCTTTCAGGCGGGCCCAAACCCAGGAGCGACGCCGGCGATTGGGTGCGGCGGCGCCTTACGAGGCTCTTGCCCTGCCTGCCCGGGTCAGGTGAGGAACTGGCTTTCCTGGCCAACCAACTGGCATTGGATGTGTAGAATCCTTGAAATAGGCTTTTCATGAGGGACAGGCTGTGGGATACTAGGCAAGGTTGAATCCGCTTATGAGCATATCGACCGGATGTAAGTACTTGGCTTGGGCCGTCTCGATGTTGGCCGTCGGAACTGCTGCCTTCGCACTGCAGACTCCCCCGCCCGCGCCGGCGCCGGGGGCCGTACCGCCGGGGACGCGCCCGCTTCTGCAACGGGCCGTTCTGCCAGGCACGGTGGCCGGCCCCGTTGCGAACACCTCGCCAACCAACATCTCGGGCGCGAAGATTCACTTTGACGCCACCGTGTATGACTTCGGCAAGGTGATGGCAGGTGAACAGGTGAAGCACACCTTTTATTTCACCAATTCCGGCCGCGAGGACCTGGTCCTCCACAACGTGCAGGGCACGTGCAGTTGCACCGTGCTCGGTGACTGGACGCGCCAGGTCAAACCGGGGGACTACGGTCAGATTCCCGTTGCCTTCAACGCGCCCAATTACAGTTACGCGGCCACCAAGGTCATCCAGGCTGTCTGCAACGACCTGAGCCAGCCCGGGGGCGTTTTTCCGCTCCAACTCAAGGGCATCGTCTGGAAGCCCATTGAGACCATCCCGGCAGCCGCCACGCTTCTGACCGGGCCGGATTCTCCGTACGCTTCAGCCACCCTCCGCATTACCAACCACCTGGACCAGCTTCTGGTGCTCTCCGCCCCGGTGAGCAGCAACCCCCTCTTGGGCGCCGAGCTGAGGACCAACACCTTCGGTTGGGATTACCAGCTCATTATCTCCAACACGGCGCCCCTGGCAAACCTCGGCACGCAGGGCTCCATCAATCTCAAGACCTCCGTGACGAACATCCCGCTCCTGGCCATCACTACGTATGCCAGCTCGCGGCCGCCCCTGACCGTGGTGCCGATGCGAATCGATCTCGGGCAGCCCCCCCTGGCAACCAACCAACTGAAGTATTTGACGATTATCAACAACAGCACAAACCCGGTCGCCCTGTCCGAGCCTTCCGTGAATGCGGCGGCCGTCAACGTGAAAGCCGCCGGGGCGCCCGCCCCTCCGGGAGACTCAGTCAAGCCAGGGTCGAGCCTGGAGGCGGTGGACGTGAAAATCACCGAGACCCAACGGGGGCGCTATTTCACCATTTTGCTGAAGTTCCCAACCGGCTTCGAGTTGCCTGCAGGGCAGCACGGCAGCTTCACCATCAAGACCACCAATCCGCGGGCGCCGTTGGTCACGGTGCCGATCTACCAGGCTCTGCATTCGACCCCGCGTTCGGCCTCGAACCCCGCCGTCTTAAGGCGGCCGGCATCGCCAATTCCCGGCACGATGGCCGCGGTTCCACGGCCGCCTCGGCCCAATGCGCGGCCTGCGTTCTTCCCGGTTTCCCCTCCCGCTCGCGCCGCGGGCGCATCCCCCACAAATCACGTCGCCACGACTAATTCCGTCGGCCAGGCGTCCCCTCCCGCTGAAGCGGCGGCGGCATCCTCCACCAACGGGCCGCCCTTGCCCCCAGTGCCGAGGATTCCGTGAGAAGCATTCTGCTCGAAGGCCTGGCAGTAGCGGCAATAGGCGCTGCGGTGGCCCTCGGCGCCAACGCCCTGTCGCCCCGCGGCCTCAAGCTCGGCCGGGATTACTTTCCACCCCGCCTCCAGGCTCAATCCAGCGGGACCAATCTCAGCCCCAAGGCGCCGGGCGGCAGCACCAATTCTGCGGCCGAACTCCTGGCCGCCAAGATCAGGGCCTTCGGCCTTGAACCGGCGGAGAGCAACCGCGTCTCCCAGCTTTTTAATGACCCGCGCCGCGAAGCGGACCTGATCGTGTTTATCGACGCCCGCGATGAGAAGGACTACAAACAAGGCCATATCCCGGGCGCCTTGGAGTTTTATGATCCTTACAGGGATAAATACCTGGACACCGTGGCGCCGGTCTGCCGAATCGCCCAGCGGGTCGTGGTCTATTGCCACGGCGGCGATGAATGCGACGACAGCATACAGGCAGCCCTGACGCTGCGGGATGTGTTGCATGTCCCAAAAGAGAACCTGCTCGTCTATGGCGGCGGCTTCACGGAATGGTGCTCCAACGGCCTGCCCGTCGAAATTGGCGAGCGCAACAGCGGGCAGATGCGAAGATAAGTTCACAGTTCACAGTGCAAGGTCCAAAGTTCACAGTTCAAAGCCAGGGGCCTATCGGGCCAGCCTTCTGGCGGTCCAAAGCGCTGGAGGCTGGGGCCGTGGCGATTCGGTGGTTGCTGGGGCTGTACTTCGTCTATATGGGCCTCAATAAGGCCCTGCATCCCGATCTGTTCCTGAAGTTAGTGCGGCAGTATGACCTGACAAGCAATCCGTGTTTTCTGAACGCCATTGCGGCGGGCCTGCCATGGTTCGAGGTCTTTTGCGGGCTGCTGTTGCTGGCCGGCGTGGCCGTGCGCGGGGCTGCCTTGATGCTTCTCCTGATGCTGATGGCCTTTACGCCGCTGGTCCTCCACAGGGCCCTGACGCTCGCCGCGGCCAATGCCCAGCATCTGTGTCTGGTCAAGTTCGATTGCGGCTGCGGCACAGGCGAGGTCTTTGCCTGCAACAAGCTGGTCGAGAATTGTCTGCTTATGCTGGTTTCAGCCTGGCTGCTGACCGGCCGCGGCCGCCGCCTCAGTCTCTGGTTCAGCCCGTTTGAAGCGGCATGTCATTCCGGCGGCACTGACTCGCATGTTTCCTAATCCATTGAGGTTATGCGCTATCGAATACTAGGGGGCACGGGGCTGAAGGTGTCGGTGATCGGCATCGGGACATGGCAGTTTGGCGGCGAATGGGGGCGGTCCTACTCGCAAGCGGAGGTCGATGCTATCCTCGACAAGGCCGCGGAGCTGGGCGTCAACCTCATCGATACTGCCGAGTGTTACGGCGAGCATCTTTCCGAGCGGCTGATCGGTGATTACATGGCCCGGCACGACCGATCCCGCTGGGTAGTGGCGACGAAATTTGGGCATCACTTTCGCGGGTTTATGGACCGCGCGGATGATTTTTCCGCAGCCGGTGTGCGCAGCCAGCTCGAGGCCTCCTTGCGGTCACTGCGGGTGGAAACCATCGATCTCTACCAGTTCCATTCGGGGCCGGACACGGTGTTTGAAAACGAAGAACTCTGGGCCATGCTGGCTAACCAGAAGGGCGCCGGCAAGGTGCGTCACCTGGGCATTTCCATTTTGGGCAACGGCAGCGAACGCCAGGCGCGCCGGGCGCGGGGCGTGGGGGCGGAAGTTCTGCAAGTTATTTATAACCGCCTGGACCGCCGGCCTGAGCAACTCTACTTCCCGCAAGCGCAGACCGACCATCTGGGCATCCTCGCTCGGGTGCCGCTGGCCAGCGGGTTGCTGACTGGGAAATACCGTCCAGGGGCCGCCTTCCAGCCCAACGACGTGCGCGCGGTGTTCGATGCGGGCAAACTGCGCAACAACCTGGCCGAGGTCCAGCGCCTGAGCCAGACCGAGGCGCCTGCGGGGACGCCCATGGCACAATGGGCATTGGCCTGGTGCCTAAAAAACCCGGCCGTCTCAGCCGCCATCCCCGGCTGCAAAGACCCTGCCCAAGTCGCCGCAAATGCCGCGGCAGCCCAATGGGTCGAGAATTGTACGTAGCGTCGAAAGTCCTTGCGCGGCGTCACTTATGCCGCCGCATATAATCACCCGGGCTTTACCACAGCAATGACCGGGGCATCGAGGTTCAGGTATTTTTGGGCGACGGCTTTGACTTGGTCCGGGGTGACGGCCTGGAAGAGGGCGTCCTCAATGTCCGAGTGGGCATAGCCCAGGCCGTAAAGTTCGTCCAGGGCCGCGGCCATGGCGAGGCTGCCAAGGTCCTGGCGGGCGATTTTACGTTGGCCGATGACTTTGGCTTTGGCGCGGTCCAGTTCTGCCTTCGAGAGGCCCTCGGCTCGGAGCAGTTCGGCCTCGGCAAGCATCTCCTTCTCCACCAAGTCCGCCTTTTCAGGCATTGTGCCGGCGTAAAAGGCGAAATAGCCGGGGGTAAGCCCGATGAAGTTCTGGGAGCCGACGTAGTAGGCGAGGTTCAGTTTCTCGCGGATGCGCAGGAAAAGACGGGAACCGAGGTCGCTGCAGGCCTCCTGGAGCAGTTCCAGCGCATAGCGGTCCGGGTCCTGGAGGCAGGCGCCGCGGAAGCCGATGACCAGGACTGCTTGTTTCTTGTCGCGGAGCTCAGTCACCCGCCGGACGCCCTCTGCGGGAGGCGCCCCGCTGCGCAACGTCGGCAAGGCAGCCCCGGGAGCAGCTTCCCAATTGCCGAATGCCTTTTGGATGGCTGCGCGAACGGTCTCCGGGTGGATGTCGCCGCAGATAGCCAGAACGCAATTGTTGGGCCTGACATACTGGTGATGAAAGGCCTCGAGGTCTGCGGCCCGGATTTTTTGGACGCTGGTCTCGGAACCCATGACGTCCAGGCCGTAGCCGGTCTCTCCGAACAGGGCGCGGCGCATGGCCTTGGAGGCGCTTTGGAGGAGATGGTCTCGGAGGGCGCGGATGCCAGCCAACTGGACCTCGCGTTCGCGCTCGAGGGCCTCAGCCGGGAAGGAAGGATTGAGCAGGACATCACTGACTAACTCGAGGCCGATGGCGAAGTCGCCTGAGAGGACTTCGGCGTTGAGGCCAAAGCTGTTGTTGCCGCCGTAGCTATCCAGGCTGCCGCCGACCGATTCGATGTCGAGGGCGATTTGCTCGGCGGAGCGGGTGCGGGTGCCCTTGAGTATCATCGTGCCGGCGAGTCGAGTCAGGCCGTTGCTATCCGCTGTTTCGGCCAGTAGTCCGCCCTTGAAAACAGCGCGAAACTCGATGAAGGGGAGGCGATGGTCCTCTTTGAGGAGCAACCGCAGGCCATTGGGGAGTTCAAATTTGTGCATCGGGCGCGCTTCCAAGACCTCCGCGGCGAGGACAGGTTTCGGGGCGGCGCCAGCCGGCAGCAGGGCGTAGAGAGTGCGGTTTTCGGGGGTGAGCCAGGCGCGGGCGACGCGCTGCAAGCTGGCTGGGGTGACCGCCTGGACGGCGGCGAGGTAGCGCGCCGAGAAGTTGAGGTCATTGGCGGCGAGCCAGTTCGAGCCGAGGTCCTGGGCCTGGCCTTGCATGGTCTTGCGGGTGGCCAGTGTGGCAGCGGTGAACTGTTTGACCGCCTTGGTCAGTTCATAAGGAGCCACAGGGGCGGTTTTCATCTTCTCGATTTCCTGGAGCATCGCCTGGCAGGCCGGTTGGAAGCGGCCGGCTTGCGCTGTGGCGCTCAGGCCGAAGAGACCGCGGTTGCCGGGGCTGTAGGTCCAGGCATCCACCGAGGTGACCAAGCCCTTTTTATCGCGGACCTCCCGGTAAAGGCGCGAGCTGCGGCCGTTGCCCAACAGTGCGCTGAGCACGTCCAGGACCGGCACATCCGGATGACGCAGTTCGGGGATGTGCCAGGCGAAATGGAAGTAGCCCAGTTCGACAGGAGCCTCCTCGATGACCTCGCGCGGGGCGGTCTGTCTCGGTTCCTCAGGAAGCACGGCCGTTGGCAACGCCCGCGCCTTGGCGCCCGCGTAAGCCGCGCGCATCTGCGCGACGACTTCATCGTTCCGCACGTCGCCGGCAATGACATAGAAGACATTGTTCGGGGCGTATTTCTCCCGGTAATAGGCCAGGATGTCTTCGGATTTCAATTCGTTGAAGATGTCCGGGTAGCCGATGATCGTGAAACGATACGGGCTGCGGGTGTAGGCGGTTTCGAATAGACGCCGGCTGGCCCGCCGGCCAGGGTCGTCCACATTCATGTCCATCTCGCGGAGGATGACTTGTTTTTCCTTTTCCATCTCCTCCGCCGGGAGGGTCGCGTTCTGCATGATGTCGCAGAGGATGTCCAAGGCGACCTTGGCGCCGGTGTTAGGCACATCGATGTGATAGACGGTGCGGTCGAACGAGGTAAAGGCGTTCATAGAGCCGCCGGCTTCCTGGACCTCCTGGTCGATGCGGCTGCCGGGGCGGGTAGTGGTGCCTTTGAAGAGCATGTGCTCCAGGACGTGCGAGAGGCCGGCGCCGAGCCACTTGCCCTCATGCACGCTCCCGGCCATGCACCAGGCCTGTGCCGAAACGACGGGCGCGCTGTGATCCTCGCGAACGATTATGGCCAGGCCGTTCTCCAAGAGGGTCAGTTTCACGCCCGTGGGCATGGGCGGGATTTGCGGCCTCAAATCGGCGGGAGAAACGGCGCGGCGGGGCATGAGGCGACTCACTTTTCAGCGGAGGAGGCAGAGGCAGCAAGGGGTTTGGTTTGCTGGCTGGATGGCAGGAAAGGCCGGCGGAAGGCCTCATAAAAGTCGTAGCCGCCATCGAAATCGGCGCGGCTGTCCTTGTCGGTTTTCGCCAGCAGGCCAATCTCGACCATGTTGAAGACGATTTCGCCAAAGTCGCGGCACTTATGAACGCCCCATTCCTCGAAGACGGTCATTGCCATCGGACCGAACTGGGTGAGGGCGAAGCCGCGGATGCCGCCCAGCAGTTCCTGCCCGCTGACATGGCGGATGCGGCCGCGGTTTTCCCGGCCGACGGTTTTCTGGGTGTAATCCAGCGCCTCGCGGACGAACTGGTATGCGTCGCGGGCGTAGCGCGGGTCTTTGGCCCGGATTAAATCCAGCGATTCATCGAAACTGACCTCGTGCATATCAATGCGTTGCTTGTGTGGCCGCTTCCGCCGGGGGGTGGGCGCTGCGATACGCTTTCACGGCCCATCCCGTCAACAGCAGGCCCAGAATGACACACAGCACCATCTGTTCCTGTTTGGTCAAGCGGTTCACACTCGGAAAAAACTAGCATAAACCGGACCGGCCCACAATGACTTGTTTTTGGACAAGCCCTTAGGCACTATTGCCGGGCATGAAATCAGAACTGAAGGACAAATGGGTGTTGATTACAGGCGCCTCCAGCGGTTTTGGCGCTGCGGGGGCGTGTGCATTTGGAGCGGAGGGGGCGCGGCTCCTGTTGGGGGCGCGGCGAGCGGCCCGGCTCGAGGAGGTGGCTGCAGAGGCCCGGAATGCCGGGGCCGCCCAGGCCCATGCGCATCTGCTGGATGTGAGTCAAACCGCCAGCGTCGAGACGTTTTTCAAATGGGTGAGGGACAGGACCGCGCGCCTCGACGTGCTCATCAACAATGCCGGGGGCGCGCACGGGGTGGACACGGTAGCCCAGGGCAAAGACGAGGACTGGGAGGCGATGTTCCAGTCCAACGTGCTGGGCCTGCTGCGGGTAACACGGGCAGCGCTGCCCCTGATGCTCGGCAACCCGGGGAGCACCATCCTCAATATCGGTTCGGTGGCGGGCCACACTGCTTACGAAGGGGGCTCGGCTTACTGCGCCGCCAAGGCCGGCGAGCTACAGATCACCCGCGCGCTGCGGCTGGAATTGAACGGAACCGGCGTGCGAGTCGGCACGGTTGATCCCGGCTTGGCAGAAACCGAGTTCTCACTCGTGCGATTCAAAGGGGATGCGGTTCGCGCCAGCAAGGTGTATGAGGGGACCCATCCGCTGAGAGCCCGGGACATTGCCGACATTCTGGTTTGGGTGGCCAGCCGTCCGCCCCATGTGAACATTGATGAATTAATCGTCAAACCGGTTGACCAGGCGGCCGTGTACAAGGTGTACCGGCGAAAGAGTTGATTCTCCGGGGCCACTCAGAACCCCTTGTTGGCGCGCCAGAGCAGGACGGCGCCGACGGCTTGAAACAGGAAATTGGGGAGCCAGACGATGAGGTGGGGCGCGTATTCAGGCCGGGTGTCGAGGGCCTGGCCGACCATGATGAAGCTGTAATAGACCGCCACCAGGATCAAGGCCATGGCGATGCCGATATTGGTTTCGCGCCGGTGGACCCGGATGCCCAGAGGGATGCCGACCAGGGTGAAGCCGAAGCAGGCGAACGAAAAGGAGACCTGCTCGTGGATCTGGACTCGATAAGGCGTAGTGGCGGCTTCGAGTTGGTTGGGCGTCAGGCCATGGAAACGGGCCGATTGATTGATGCTCTGTTCCATCTGGCGCCTGCGCTCCCAAAGCTCGCCGATGGTCATGTCGCTGATCCTCGGTTCGGAGGCGCCCTTTCTGGCCGGCTTCAGCGAGGCCCTGATCGTAAAGTCGCCGGTCCCGGGGGAGGCGATGCCGTTGGTCGAGAGGGTTACGCTGCTGCTGTCGTGGAGAGTGAGGATGACATCGCGGGCTTCGCGGTCGAACTGCAGGGCGCCGCTGGGGGCGAGGATGATCTGATCCACGTTGGTTTGGTCTTTCAGGCGGACAATCATGACGTCCTGCAGGTTGCCGCCGCGGTTTTTGCGGACATAGCAAATGTAGCCCTCGAAATCCTTGATGAAGCGGCCTTCGGGGATGATGACGTTGGCGACGCCGACATCGAGATTGGCAAGGAGGTTTTTGTAGGCCACGCGGCAGCGGGGGGCGATCTCCATGTTGACCAGGGCGCTCAAGGCGCAGAGGGCCAGGCTCAGCAGCAGGACCGGACTTACCAGGGAAACCAGGCTCACGCCGCTGGCGCGCACGGCCGTCAGTTCCTGATCGGCGCTGAAGCGGCCGAAGATGAGGAGCGTGGCGGTCAACATGCCCATAGGCAGGGCAAAGACCCACACGAAAGGGATGAGCAGCACCATGGCCTGGGCCACCAGCCCGAGCGTGGCTTGGCCATTGACCAGAAACGACAGGATTTCTTTCAGCGCGTTGCCCAGCAACAACACGAAGGTAAAGACCGCCACTGTCATCAGCAGCGAGGCCAGGACCTGGCGGGTCAAATAAGTGTGCAACGTCTTCACGCGCTTCCTTATCGTTGGCCGCTTCAGGGCATTGCGCAATCGAAAAGAGAGCGGTCTTGAGGGTTCTTTACCGCAGAAGCTCCGAATGGTCCTTGAGCCAACGCCTGGCGTTGGCGAATTCCGGGCAGAGGCGTGCGACCTCGCGCCAGAAACGGCTCGAGTGGTTCATCTCGCGCAGGTGGACCAGTTCGTGCAGGATGAGGTAGTCGCGCACCAAGGGCGGGGCCTGCACCAGCCGCCAGTTCAAGGAGACGGCGCCTCGGCGCGAGCAGGAACCCCACCGCGAACGTTGGTTGCGGACGCTCACCCGCCTCACGGCAAAGACGTGGGCGGCGGCCAGCTCGATGGCGCGGGCCGGCAATTCCTCCGCCGCCAAGGCGCGGAGGCGCCGTTCGACGGCTGGTCGCAGGTCGGCGGCGGCATCCGGGACATGCAGGCTCTCCTGGCCGAAGCAGACGAGGCCGCCCTGGCCATCGGCGCCCGCCTCCAGGCGGACAAGTTGGCCGCGAAACAGGAACTCTGTTCCGAGCAGCCAAGCCCTGGACCTCGGAGACCGCGTGGCCAGGCGCAGCAGTTCCTTTTCGACCCACGCCGCGTTCCTTTGAGCGAACTGCACGGCCTCAGCGACCGTGCCGCCGCGTGGAACGGTCACACGGGCCGAGCCGTCCGCGCCCAGGCGCAGGATATACCGGCGGGCGCGACGATTTCGCGCCAGGCGCAGCGGCACGCGCCGGGCGCCGGCCGCCAGCCAATGTCCGGCCGGCGCGCCACTGGGCGCCAGGCAGAAAGGCAACTCGATTTGCCGGGGAGGGCGTTGTCCCCGCTGGTTTCGCACAGCCTCTGATAGCCGAGCCGGGATTTGAAGGCAAGCAAAGCGGAGGATGGCCGCCATCTCCTCACACTTGGCCGGCAAAGACGCTCACGACAAGAGCGCCTTGTTTGGGTTGATTGGAGCACTGGCCAATGGCTGGCCATTTGCTTCTCGCCGCCGGGAGGCCAAATCGGGTTGCGGAGTGTAATCGCCTGGATGAGAGAACAGGACGCCCCACGAACTGCCCAGCCATTGATAGAAATCAATGGTCCCTTCGGTTGTGGCGGCTGAAAAATTGGGAGCGATATCGCCTACCACCGGTAATAGCGGTAGGGATTGTCTCCCATAGGGAAATCGGTGCGATAATCGGGGCAATAATACCCGAGAGACCGGGAGCCCTCCGGCTTGGCACTGGGAGAGGTTTCCGAGGCGACTCGAGGGGCCGTGGCTTGAGGCCCCGAGCGATCGCCGTTCGGGGCCACTGAGGAGCCCAGCTTGCCCGCAAATTCGAGGGGATGGAACACCTGGCTGTCCAAGGGGAAACTGGCGCCCAGGTTGGCCAGCAATTGGGCGACGGCGCGGGTGGCCCGCCAGCGCGTGTAGCGGAAGTAGGTCTTCTCGTCCGCGTGGAAGCAATCCGGGTCCACCTGGCAGAAGACAGCCACGCCCTTGCCCACGGTTTTGCGGCCAATCAGGCCGTCCGCGCCGACCTCCACGCCCGCGCTCAGGACCCAGGGGGGAGTGTCCAGGTAGCAACGCCAGCGGAGATCGGAAGCGCTGAGGCCCCTTGCTTCGTGCCACTCGGGGGCGGAGAGGGACCCGGCGAAATGGGCCGGAGCCGGCGTCAATGTGGCGCCGAGCCGCCCGTCTGCCTGCGAGCGCGGCAGAAAGAACGCCTTGCCGCCTTTTTCCAGGTAGGCGGTGAGGGAGGTCGTATCGAGGGCAGCATCCGGGCCGATGAGCAGCAGCCCGGCGCCAGTGTCCAGCGCGGCCGACTGCTGATAGCTTACGCCAATTCTGTCGAGCCACGCCGCGCCCGCTGCGCCGCCGAGGTACACGACTTTGCTCGCCTGCGGAGACAGCGGGGAGTGGAGCGCGTAGTCCAGGATGCGCCCGGCCATGCGCCGCGCCGCGGGGTCCTGGGCCAGGTGGTCTTCGAGGTCCAGGGTGCAAACGGTCAGCCGGCCTTGGCCGCAATCCATCTCCATGAGCGGCGTGTAGGCCAGGTCGAATTCGCATTCCAGGAGTGGACGCCAGCCGCTGCGGTGGGGCTTTTCGATGGCAGCGCTGCTGACCCCTCCGCGGTTGCCCCAGTGCCAGCCGGCGTAAGGCTGATCTCGTTCGTTGCCTCTGAGGTAGTCTCCCACATATTCCGGGCGGGCCTCGATCAGGGTGCTGCTGCCCGTCCAGTCGCGGAGGTCCTCTGAATGCAGAGTGTCGAACGGGGAATGCAGAGCGGCAGAATGGACGGGGAAGACGCGGCGGGCCACCTTGGGGCAAACGCGCCACCCGAGGGCCCGTGTTAGCCATTCAGGGTCCTGGGCACAGATCAGCGCCCGGCCTCCAGCCCGCACATAAGGTTCCAGCCTGGCAGCCACCGCCGCGTCGTGCGTTAGGGCGTTGCGTCCGACCACCACCAGGGGGGCAGCCGCGTCATTCCAGGAACGGGTCCGATAGCCCAGGTCTGCCAGCATTTTGCTAGTCAGGCCGTCCGGGTCCACGATAGCGATCTGAGCGCTGCCCGTCTTGTCCTCGCCAAATACGCGAAACCCAAAGGTATCCTGGTGCCTGGCCTCGCCGATCGTTGCGGCCAGCGCGAGCTGGCCGTCGGCCTTGGCGCCGGCTTCCTCAACGGGTGCGATTACCTGGAAGGGAATGAACCGGATTTCGGAAACCGCCAGGCTCCCTTGCATCTGGCCCTGGTCCACTTCCTTGCCGGCGACCGTGGCGGTCCAGGCTGCGGTGAATCTTTGGGGCTGGCGCGTGTCGTTGATCAAGACGATCTGCTTCTCGATCTTTTGGCCGGGGCTGAAGTGATGGTCCTTTGCGGTGTACGCTCCCGCGGGGCCGGCGATCCACGCCAGGGTGGGACCGTTGATCTCTTTGAGGGCGTCCTGCATCCAGGACCAGGTACGCAGGCCGCCCGGCAGGCCCGCGGTCCGCCAACTGCGCCACGTGTTGACACGGTAGAGCTGCTGGATTCTATGGTTGTTGGCGTACTCGTCCAGGCGGTTTTCGGAGCTCTGGTAAAGCATCCCGCTGCGGAACAGGCCGTGAAGATACTGCCGATACTTCGGCTCCTCGGAAGTGTATGCGTCCGGACCAAAATAGATGGCGGCGAATTCCGTCAGCAAGGGCTCGCTGGTGATATTGCTGTTAAACCCGTGCCGCCCGCGGCGGAACGTGCAGTCCATGGGTGTGCCGAACTCGACCATGGAAACCGGCATCTCGCCGCTTTCGGCCCATGCGCTTAGCCACTCTTCGCGCTCCTGGATGGGTATGAGGTCCAGGTAGCAGTTCATCGTGTAGATGTCGCCCGTGCAGGCCCCCGAGTGGCTGTAATAGACCCGGGTCGAGTCGAGCTTCCTAAGCCCGTCGAACATCTCCTTGCCGAAAACCAGGAGGCGCTGCCAGCGCTCGTCGCCCTGGCCCCAGCCGCCGCGGCCCACGTGGCGCGGGTCCGCGTCCACCGCGCTGTTGAAGAAATTGAAGCCGGCGATCCACATAATTATGGAGGGATGATTGCGGTAGTGCCGCATCCACACCTCGGCGCGGTCGAGGGCAGGCTGCCGGTTCTGCGCCCAGGGAATCTGGCCCTTGGAATTCATCAGGTAGCGGTTGGCGTTGAGGATGTACTGTGCCACCAGGTATCCCTTGTGATCGGCGTCGTCGAGATTTCGTCCAGAGTCGGCCGGGTCGCCCCGGGCATCCACATTCTCCTGCCCCATCTCGGAGAAGGTGTCCCCCGCCTGCATGCGCGGCCCGTTGTAAAAGCAAGGCTGCCGGAGGCGGATGACGGCGCCGTTGAGATAGAATTGCCGGCCTTGTATCCAGAACTCCCGGAAACCGAAATTCTGGTTGTACTCGTCATCCAGGCCCGCGCCGCTCACTTTGAGCCGAAGGACGTAAAGACTGGGCGGAAGGCCAGTCCGGCTCGGACCCACGTCCCATAGGCGCGGGTCGGCCCAGGGCCACGAGAGAACCAGGGTCTGCGTCTCCTTGGCAAGCACCGGGGCGTCCGCCGTGAAGCTCTTCTCCACCTCGCCCTTTTCGTTGAGCATGTCGGCAACGACGCGAACGGGGCCCGCCTGCTTGACGCCGGTCAACTCCACGTCCAGGGAGATGTTCATAGCCCGTGTTGAAGTGCGCACGAAGACATCGGTCACCCGCGCCTCCGAGGGACGGCTTTCCAAAAAGACGCTGCCGGCCAGGCCGCGCGACTTCAGCGAGGCCGCTGTGTAGGAGACGTTCATGAAGGCATTCTGCCAGAAGGTCCCCACCTGTTCCGCATCGGCGATGGCCGCCACCAGCACCCGAAGGTCCGCCGCTTGACCGGGCGTCACCGCCGAGGTGATATCTACGCAGCCCCACGGCCAGGGGATTCTTCCGCACTCCTTGCCGTTGACATAGACAATCGCGTCCGTGCAGACGCGGTCGAAGCGCAGGCTGATCGCGCGGCCTCGCCATTCCGCCGGGATTGGCACTTGTCGCTGGTACCAGGCGCGCGCGACCTGGGCCCCGTCATAGAGGTCCCATTGTGGGCCGCCGCCAAGGGCGAGGAAATCGGCAGACCTGCCTCGAGAACTTTGCCAACTGCCCGGCACCTTGATATAGGCCCAACCCAGCCTGGGGGGTTCGGCGCTTCCCTCGGCTGCGGGTATGAAGCGCCAGATGCCATCCAGGGACAACTGCGCCCGCTTTGCATTGACCGTGGTGACGTTCGTCCTCTCCCAGTTCAGACTGACCCCGTCCGGCAGGACGGCGTCGGCCACCTGTGTCGCCGCAGCCAAGTGGGGCGTGACCGCCAGGATTATCGCCAAGCAAAAACGCGCGGTTTTGGGCAGTGTCATCGGCCTTACAATCTCATACGTTTTGCTTTTGGGTCAAGATGCCCTTTAGAAAATCCGAAATCCTAAATCCGAGGGCCGAGGCCCCGAAAGCCTTCGGGTCCGCACCGGCCCTTTTCGCTGTGGCCTGATGAGGGCTTGAAAGGGTGCAAGATATGGGCAAGAATATGACCATGAAAACGATCTCGGTGCCCATCGTTGAAGGCCGGACTGACCTATGCCAGTTGATTAAGAAGGTGGAAGCCGGCGCTCAGATCATCTTCACATCGTACGGCAAGCCCAAAGCGGTATTATCCGCCTATCGCCCACAGGGACCGCCCTGGCGTGTGGACAAGCCGGACGACCCGAAACGTTATGGAGATTTGCAGTCCCCGGTCATGGAGGATTGGAGATGAGGCTCCTAGCTGACACCAATATCTTCGTCAGATTCTGCCGCCGACTTCCCTTGCCGCCGAAAGTGGAGTCCGCTCTTTCCGACACTCAGACAGAGCGATGCCTCTCCCCGATATCGGTCGTTGAGCTATTTCGCCTTTGGCAACGCGGCGATGTCCCGGATAATCCGGATAGCTGGCTGGACTTGGCGCTGCCCTCGTGGATCGTTTTGCCCGTGACGGTCGCAATCGCGCGCCAGTCCGTGCTGTGGCTCTGACCGCACAAGGACCCTGCGGACAGGCTGCTCGCGGAGTGTGATCGGATCGCCATGTCCGGGTACGGATGGAATGACAAAGGGATCAACGTCCGGCTCATGGATTGGTTGCACTCGCCCAGGCCAACCCGCCTCTGCGTTATGCATGAGAGACCCGAATCCCTGAAACAGTCTGACAGCCCTCTTCCGTATCGGTACGATGACTTGGTCCGTGAGCGGCGGATCGTGCCGGCGCCAAAATGGATGCAGAACACGAGTCTTAACGAATTAATGGCGGCGCTGCAATGAAAGCTGGGTTGGTCCGCCCGTGTCATATTGTCCATCCCCTCACTCCACCACCAGCACGCCTGTCACTTCGCCCATCGGCACGGCGAGCTGGAACTCGCCTTGGGCCTTCGCGTTGAATTTCACCTCGCCGTTTCGCGGCGACCGCACTTTGCTCACCGGCACCGGCGAGCGGAACTGAATTTCATGTAATCCATTCTTGCGGTTCCGCTCCGCCGGCGTAGGCTCTCCTCGATGCCCAACACCCGCCTCGCCCGCGCGCTCCGCAAGAAACCCACTTGGGCCGAGAAACTCCTTTGGCGTTGGCTGCGGGACCGGCGTTTCACCGGCTACAAGTTCCGACGCCAACATCCCACCGGAGCATACGTTCTGGACTTCTTCTGCGAGGAGGCCCGGCTGTCGATTGAGCTCGACGGATTCCAGCATGGCCATCCGGTTCGACAAGCCTATGATACAAAACGAGCCCAGTTCCTCGAGACTCTCGGGATCAAGGAATTGCGTTTTTGGAACTCTCGATTGCGCCGCGAGGGCCAGAGCGTGCGGGATGCGATTTTCAACGCCTCGCAGCAACGGGCGCCGCACCCCCTGCCCGCTTATACTCGGCCCGGGATAGTTGGCGTCAGCAAAAGTCAGAAGGAGACCAACCCCGACAGCGTGCTGGAGCCGGGGAAAAGTCAGAGGGAGGCTCTCCCTCACCCCGCCCCTCTCCCCCGGGGAGAGGGAGAACTTCCGGGCGCTGTTTGAAAGCTCGATAGCCTCGGTTGCGTCCGTCGCGTTGCTGCCCTTCCGCCCGGAAGGCGAGCGAACACCCGGACGCGTCGTTTTCCACAAGCGCCGCGCGCGCCTCCCCCTCTCCTGGGGGAGAGGGCCGGGGTGAGGGCGAGCGTGTAATCCATTCTGCGGAACTGAATTTCGTTGACATCCTGGGGCAAGTTGTCTAGCCTGGGCAGTATGCGCAAAGCCCTTCAGTCCCTGCCGCCGTGGCTTGGCGCGCTTGAGAAATGCGGGATTCTACTGTTTCTGCCATGTTAAACTCGCGCGATCACTTCCGTCATGCTTCTCGGATTGACTCGGCATTCACCCTGATTGAACTGCTGGTTGTCATTGCCATCATTGCCATTCTTGCCGCGATGCTCTTGCCCGTCCTGGCCAGGTCCAAGGCCAAAGCGGCCCAGATAAACTGTGTGAACAACCAAAGGCAACTTTGCTACGGGATGGTGATGTACACTATGAACAACGTCGATTATTTCCCAGGGTCCGCCTCGAGGAACACCTACGGCTACGAAAAAGAGGACTGGATCTATTGGCGTGCCGGGGCGGCTTATCCGCCGGTCACGCAGAGTCCGATCGTCACGGGGACCGGCTCGGTCAGCAGCAACTTGTTCCGCTGCTCGATGGACAGGGATAACAGCGAGCGAATCGCAGAGAATACGGACGGGCAGGGAATCTATGGATACAGCTATACCGTGACGAGCCTGGTCGTGAACGGCGTCAACTGCGGCATGACATCGATCATCGATAGGACTATCAACTTCATTCAACAATTCAAGCTCTCCGGCGTCCGCAACCCCGCGCTCAAGGTCCTGCTCGCCGAGGAGCAAGCCACCCTGAAAAAGGGTGAAGCTTCGAATCCGGAGGGGGACGTGATGAATGACGGCCGTTACTGCCCCAGCGGCGACGTTGCCGGCGGCGACGCCTTTACCGTTCGGCACAACGGAAAAGGCACTGCGGGGTTCACGGACGGCCACGTGTCACCTGTGTTGCCCAAGTTCGGCAACAACATAACGAACTGCCAAGCCACTTTGTAAAGGGGGGGACGCTCCGTTTCCGAACTCGCCAGGGACCATTCAGTTGTATTTCGTGCCATCCGAGCAATCCGTGGTTAAAGAACAACTGAACTGAAAGCGCATGAGGAAACACTTAGTGGTGATGAACATAAATCCGGGGACGTATTCGGCGGCTCTTTTTCGCGCAGGCGGCGTTGCTCGCACCTTACAGATCACTGCGGATATGCTCGTTGCTCGCGCCTTGCCTGCACGAAAAATCCCTCGCCGCCTACGTCACCGTATTTATGCTCATCACCACTTAGCCGGAGCGGCAGCCGTGGTTCTCTGCGCCGTGACGATGGCCACGGCCCAGGTTGTCCGGTGCAAGATGACCCGCTGCAACTCTCCCTCGTTTTCCCCGGGGGAGATGAACCAGGTCTCAAGCGGCGGAAGCATGAAGATCAAGTCTTTCGAACAGTTCGGACTGGTGGATTTTGACGTGTCGGCCCTGAAGGGGAAGAGGGTCCGAGAAGCCAGGCTCTGCGTGAGGCCTGCCGGCGGCCAGAGATTCAATCTCAACGACGGAACCGACCTGACGTGGCTTTCGGTGACAACCGTCAGCGAGGAGTGGGAGGCCTCGAGTGCCTGCGCGAACCGGAGCGGACTTCGGGACGACTGGGGCTGGCCCGGCGCGAAGACCTTCGATGTGGCCTGCGGCAACGGCAACACCCTGAGGTGCAATGCCCGGCTCGTGAGCAAGGAGGGGATGCACAGCATGCAGCTCGAGACCGCCCTGGTGAAGGCGCTGGTTGCCGGGGCGTCCTACGGTTTCTTCATCATGGACGGGTCCACCCACTACTCGATGAACTGCAGAATCCAGGACCCCTGGCTTGAAGTCATGGTGGATGGCGACGAGGAGTCCGCCCCGGCCGCGCCGGCGGCACTCGATGTGGCGCCCGCCCCCAAGTGGGCCACGGCCGAAATGGGTGCATTGCAGATCAGCATCGAAGCGCCGGCAGGGGCCTTCGCCTACAACATGAAGGTGAACGGCAAGCCCATTCAACGCTGGCAGGTTCCTTTTGCGAAGCCGGGCACGCGGCAAACATTCAGCCTGGTTGATCTTTCCCCGGACGCCGGCGCCCTGGTCGAAGTTGAGTCTGTGAGCGGGGCGGGAAACAAATCGGCTGCGGTCAGGGCCAAGGGCAGGACCAGCTTGCAGTGGATCGTCCCGCAAGTTCCGGCTGCGGAGTTCCAGCCGAGGGCCGGCGAGCCGAAGCTGCTCGGGAGCGCAAGGGTTTATGCCTTCCCGGAAATCACGAAGATTGACCCGACCACCGGCAAGGTCCTGCATGAGAGGATGGAGGACGTGAGCAGGAAAAACCCTGTCTGGGACGGGGCCGCCGGAGTGGTCCGGCTTGCGGCCGCGCGCGCCGAGATCGCCAGTTTCCAAATCGGCATCGACGGCCAGGCGCAGGATGTCAAGATCGAGGTGTCAGACCTTTCAGGCCCTGGAACGATTCCCAACACCGGCGTCAAACTGTGGCGCAACTGGTACGTGAACAAGCAGTCCGAATACGCCCTGCCGTGGACCGGCACGGTGAGCTGTCCCATGCCGGACAACAACATCAACGGGCAGGTGCACCAGGCCGTGACGGTGGATTGCCATATTCCGAAAGACGCGGAGCCTGGCGACTACGCCGGCAGGGTCACGCTGGCCGCGGGGGGCAGCAGCGCGACGCTGCGTCTCAAGGTGAGGGTGTACAGCGCCGTCATTCCCGACGATATTTTCTTTAATCCCGAGTTGAATTGCTATGGGGGTCCCGGCGAGGCAGGCAGCGCGCAGTTCTTCAACAGTTACAAGATTGCCCACTATAACCGATGCAACATCAACCGGGTTCCCTATAGCCAGAGCGGACGGGTACACCCCGACTGGGCGCCGGGCGTGGACGAATCCGGCAAGGTGACGGCCTGGGCGCGCTTCGACCGGAACCTCGGCCCGCTGCTCGACGGGTCGAACTTCAAAGAGAACCCGCGCTCGGGCGTGCCGGTCCCGACGATCTACCTGCCGCTGTTCGAGGGGTGGCCGTTGAACTATCAGAAATACTACGAGCCGGGCCCCGGCATTGCCAAAGGGAGCAGGGACCAGGACGACTACGTCAAGCACCACATCCTGGCCAAGCCGATCGACCAGGCCATGAGCCGGCAGTTCAAGGACGCTTGGAGAACCTGCGTCGGCGAGTTCTACAGCCACGCGCGGGAGAAGGGCTGGGACAGAACCATCTTCGAGTGTTACCTGAACGACAAACCCAATTACGGGTACGCCTCGTGGACGCTGGACGAACCCTCCATCTACCGTGACTGGGAGGCGCTCAATTTCTTCGCTGGAATGTGGAAGCAGGGCATCAACGACCCGGAAGTCTATACGCTGAACTGGATGGAGGACCTTTATGCCAGGGGATTGAACGGGATGAACCGCGGCCGGCCAACGTTTCTGTTCCGCGGGGACATCTCGCGCATGAACTGGCAGGGCAACCTTTCGGACGGTCTGATGACCATGGTGTACGCCGGAGGCGGCGGGTTCGACTTCTTCCGCACCATGCAGCGGCACAAGGTCCGGATGCCTGCGGTTCTCTATGCCTACGGGGCCTGCAACGCCTACGAGAAAAACAACTGGGAAAACGCGGCCTGGTGCCTCAAGGCATTCGCGCACGAGTGCGACGGGGTCCTGCCCTGGCAGTCGCTGGGCAACGGCCTGACCAACCCGGACCCGGATGGATACGGCAACGCCCTGATCGTGGACGGCGGACCCTACGGGAATGCTATCGCGTCCTTCAGGGTGCATGCGCTCCGGCGTGGCGCGCAGGACGCCGAGCTGCTTCGGCTGCTGGCGTTGAAGAAAAGCTGGAGCCGTCAGCAGGCGGGGTTCTTTGCTTCACAGCGGGTCCCGCTCATTGCCCAATACAAACAGAAGTTCAATGACGAAGCGGCGGGACAGGCCTTCGGAGCCCTGTCGAGCCAGGGGTTCATCGAGCTGGAAGAAGGCATGCTCGAGTTGTTGGAACCGTAGTCAGTCAATGACGTCCCCGCGCAGTTCAAGCCGTGCCGGGAGCAGATCGGGCCGCGCGGCGAGGGCCTCGGCAATAAGCGCTTTTGCTTCATCGGCGCGCCCGCTGTTCTTCCGCGCCAACGCCAGGAGGTAGCGCGCTTCCGCCCGGTAGTGGACGTTGTTCGAGTCTCGCTCGGAAAGGGCGAAGTTCTCAAACCGGTGTCTCAGAGAGGCCGCTTCGGCTGACCGGCCAAGCTCTTCGAGCGCAGGCACCATGAAGAAATTCTCGCTGTTCCAGCTATCGCGGTCGCCTGACAGTTGGGCGAGCCCCGAGACGGCGCGCTCGAAGCTTTGCCGGGCGTCGGCGGGCTGGCCGAGCTTCTGGAGGATGCGCCCGGCATAGTAGTCCAGGCGGGGCGACGCCTGGCCCTGGAAATCGTCCACGCCCAAGGAGGCGGGCGGCGCGGCGGCCTCCCGGATTTGGCGCAGCGCAGCGGAGTAGTCGCCGCTCCGGCAAGCGCGAGCGGCCTGCCCGTAGCGCATCACCCGGTACTTGTCGCGGAGGCCGTAGCTGCGATGGCGCGGGGCGAACCGGTGCTCCGCCAACAAGTTCTCAGCGTCGGGGTAGTCGCCTTCGATCAGATGCGCGGTCAGGACGCCTTCGGCGAGGTCATCGTCGGCTGGGGATCGGGCGAGGGCCTTCTGCAGCAGGTTCAACTGGTCTCTGAAACGCCCGGCGCGGGCGTAAAGGGAGCCGAGATCGTTGAGCGCGCGGACGTTGGCAGGCTGAAGTTCGACCGCGCGCTCCAGTTGCGCGGCGGCTTTCTCGATAGGAAAGCCCTGCTCGGCGTAGGCCAGTCCCAGCGCCCGACGCGACGAGAAATCCGAAGGATTCGCCGCGACGGCGGCTTCCCACTGCTCGATGGCCTGCGGGCGCTGGTTGCGGTAATAGAGGAGGCAGCCCAGCAGAAAACGGGCGAGCGCGTCGTCCGGGCGGGCGGCAACCGCCTCGAGCAGGACGGGCTCGGCTTCCTCGCGATAGGGGAAGCGGTCGATGTTGCCGGCGGCGGCCCGGGCTTTTCGCAACGATTCCTCGGCTCCATTGGCGTCTCCGGCGCGCTTCTGGCAATAGGCCAGGGTGTAGTAGAACTCCGGCGGCGTGCCCCAGGGGTCCTCGTTGTGGGATTGGACCAACCGCATCAGGCGAACCGCCTCCTTCCAGCGCCCGAACTGGCGGTAGAAGTTTGAGACCGAGATTGCCTCCTGGCTTTGACCTCCCAGCATGCCGAGGAGGTCCCGTTGGGCCGCCTTGCCAGCCGAGGCGAGATATTTCTCGGCGAAGACAACGCGGTGATTGGGGTCGAGCCTCTCGACGGCGGCGAGGTGTTCGCGGGCCTCTGCCGCGCGGCCGGATTCCCTGTAAAGCAGCGCCAGGGCGAGACGGGAGAGGAGGTCGCGAGCGTTGGCGTCCACCGCGTTGCGGAAGCGCTCGATCGCGGCGGCGCTGTCGCCGGCGCGCAGCTTGAGCCGGCCGAGGTGAAACTCGCGCTCCCCGTAATAGGCGCTGTTTGGCCAGATGTAGTGGAGGTTTCTTTCCCCCTCTTTGTCGTGGCCGAGGGCGAACTGCGACATGGCAAGATAATAGTAAGCCTCGTCGGCATACGGGTCGCGGGCAATGGCTTTTTCGAGGCTGCGCACGGCGTCTTCGTGCCTGCCGGCCGTGAAGGCCTGAACGCCCAGCAGCAGGTGCGCCCGCGAACAGCCCGGGTCGCGCTCAAGGGCTTCTTCGAGCAGCGCCGTTGCGCCGGCCGGGTCGAGTTCCTTCAACCGAAATTCCGCGGCCAGGACGAGTTCCTCGACGCTCATCTGCTCCGGTGGTTTCCGCGGCGATTCCAGCGGCTTGGTGAAGGGGGTGTATTCTCTGCGTCCGGGGTCCGAGTCGGGGCGGCGGTAATCGAGGACAGCGAGGCCGTTGGGATCGGTCACCCGTATGCGCAACCCCGTGAGCCCGCTGTTGCCGGCCGGAAAGTCCCGGCGGAATGGTCTGGCGGGGTCTAGGTCAACGTCAGCCCGTCCGATCTCGCCGGAGAATGCGCTTATCAGCAGCTTGGCGCGCGGGATTCGGCGGGTCGCGGCCAGCGTGATTTTGACGGTCCCTTTGTCCACCTCGAGGTTCAGCGCGGCGTCCCTGGCCAGGCTGGTGAGGCCGTGAGTCCCGGCCACCGGCGCCCACCACTCGCTCCAACCCTCCGTTTTGTGCGGGGCCACCCATTCGTAATGCCCGTCCCACACATGGCGGCCGCTCTGCAGCTCGACGTAGGGGCCGGCCTTATCGGTGTAACTTCGCTCGTGGTCCTTGGCCCCGGCGCCGTAACCGAAGGTCCACAGCTTCATGCCCTGCACGAGGCGGCGGTCCGCGTAGCGGAACACACCGTAGTCGTTGTCGAACTGGTAGGCGCCGTTAAAATCGTCGTAAGCATCGATGCCGAACAGGCCCAGCATGTGCTGGTTGTTGCGGTCCCAACTGTAGTCGATGCCGTTGTGCACCGGCCAGTCGGCGATGTCAGCGGTCGTATGACCGACCGTGCGCGACATCTGGTAGAGGAAGCGTGTCCTGGGCGTGGCGGGGACGGCGGTGTTGATCCAGAACATCTGCGGCATGCGCGCGTCGCGCGGGTTGTAGCAGAAGACGCTGACCTCCAGCGCCGCGACGCCGGGATGGAGCGTTGCGGACAGCGTCACCTCCATTTGGTAAACGGGGTCGGTCTCGCCGAGCACCAGCGAGACGGCTCCGCCCTCGCCAGGGACAATGCGGTGCGACCAGAACGGCTCGCCGTGCAATGTAAGGGTATGGACGTCGTGCGGCCCGGTCAGCTCCAGCCCGGACTGCGGCCAGCTCATGCGCGGGTTGTACGGGGCCGGCTTGATGACATCGTTGCGGTAAAAGACCTCCCGATTGTGGAGTTTGTCGAACAGGGAAAAGATGCGGCCCCCCAGCTCGGGCAGGTAGGTCAACTTCAGGAACTCGTTCTCGACAAAGACGGCGTGGTAGCTCTTCGGCGCGGGCGAGGCCTCGCGCCAGGGCAGGAGATAGCTCGGGAAGGGGTACATTCCGCCGACGGTCGAGTTGGAGAAGAGGGCAGGCTCGAGTTCCCGCGCGCCGGGCTCGTAGGTCGGAATGGTCAGAGCGCCTTCATAGCTGCGGACGCGAGGGTTCGCCGCGGAGGCCGCGGCGGCAACAGACACGCAGAGGAGGAGCCAGGGTTTCATTCAAATCGTAAGCGGACCAGGTTCCTTCGAAAACCTCGAGTCAGGATGAGGAGGTGGATGACGCCCAATAGGAGCCAGAGGGCCCCCAGCTTCAGGGCAAACTCGGAGAGGTTCACCCAGAGGCAAAGACAGACGGCAAAAGCCGCCAATGGAATGACGAGATTCAATCCGATTGCTCTCTGCTGCAAACGGAAGAAAAAATGCCGGACAACGGCCAGATTGACCAGCATGAAGCCAAGCAGGCAGCGCCGTGAAATAGGCGGTCATCAACGCGCCGGGGGAGGAAATAGCGGCGGCGCGAGGCCAAACCCGGGAAAAAGGAGCACAGGCCAGCGCTGCTCGATCCGGGCGGGATCGAGCGGG
>Ga0181524_10000210_pt1 | contig 71044 bp, 49 predicted proteins | sample PEATcosm2014_Bin_34_FD_119761 | JGI IMG/M metagenome (GOLD analysis project Ga0181524, IMG submission 119761) | Peatland microbial communities from MTU Mesocosm Facility, Houghton, MI, USA - PEATcosm2014_Bin05_60_metaG | ecosystem: Environmental > Terrestrial > Soil > Wetlands > Peat | place... | reverse complement strand
GCCGGAGCGCTTCCAGCCGCCGAACGTGTAGTAGGCGACCGGCACCGGGATCGGCACGTTGACGCCGACCATGCCGACCTGGACTTTCGAAGCGAAGTCGCGCGCCGCGTCGCCGTCGCGGGTGAAGATCGCGACGCCGTTGCCGTATTCGTGATCGTTGCACAGGCCGAGCGCTTCGTTGTAGCTCGCCGCGCGCACCACGGAGAGAACGGGGCCGAAGATCTCTTCCTTGTAGATGCGCATGTCCTTGGCGACGTGGTCGAACAGGCTGCCGCCGAGGTAGAAGCCGTTCTCGTAGCCCTGCATCTTGAAGCCGCGGCCGTCGACGGCGAGCTTGGCGCCTTCCTGAACGCCGAGCTCGATATAGGATTTCACCTTCTCCAAGTGGGCGCGCGTCACCAGCGGGCCGTAATCGGCGCTCGAGTCGGTCGAAGGGCCGATCTTCAGCGCTTCGACGCGCGGGATCAGCCGGCGCACCAGCTCGTCGGCGGTCCTCTGGCCGACCGGCACCGCCACCGAGATCGCCATGCAGCGCTCGCCCGCCGCGCCGTAGCCGGCGCCGATCAGCGCGTCGACCGTCTGGTCCATGTCGGCGTCGGGCATGATCACCATGTGGTTCTTGGCGCCGGCGAAACATTGCACGCGCTTGCCGCTCGCCGTGCCGCGCGAATAGATGTAGTGCGCGATCGGCGTCGAGCCGACGAAGCCGATCGCCTGGATGTCGGGGTCATCGAGGATCGCGTCGACCGCTTCCTTGTCGCCGTTGACGACGTTGAGAATGCCGGGAGGGCCGCCCGCCTCGATGAAGAGTTCGGCCAGGCGCATCGGCACGCCGGGATCGCGCTCGGACGGCTTGAGGATGAAGGCGTTGCCGCAGGCGATCGCCGGCGCAAGCTTCCACAGCGGGATCATCGCGGGGAAGTTGAACGGCGTGATGCCGGCGACGACGCCGAGCGGCTGGCGCATCGAGTAGATGTCGATGCCGGGGCCGGCGCCGTCGGTGTATTCGCCCTTCATCAGGTGTGGCGCGCCGAAAGCGAACTCGACCACTTCGACGCCGCGCTGGATGTCGCCCTTGGCGTCGACCAGCGTCTTGCCGTGCTCGCGCGAGAGAATGTCGGCGAGCTCGTCGGTGTGCTTGGCGATGAGGTCGTAGAATTTCATCAGCACGCGCGCGCGGCGCTGCGGATTGGTCGCGCCCCAAGCGGGCTGCGCCGCTTTGGCGTCGAGAACCGCGGCGCGCACCTCCGCGGCGGAGGCGAACGCGACCGAGCCGCGCACCGTCCCGTCCATCGGCTGAAACACTTCGCCCGACCGCCCCGAGGCGCCCGCGACGCGCTTGCCGCCGATGAAGTGCCCGTACTCGACCATGGTCCGCTCCCTTGAGACGCCGCTGCTGGCCGCCTTTATGCGTCAGGCTTTCTTGCACAGCAATCGCCGATTGCGCGCAACGGGCGTGCACAATTGTGCTAAGTGACGGGTATGGACTGGGACAACGTCAGGGTTTTCCTCGCGGTCGCGCGCGCGGGGCAATTCGTCGCGGCGGCCAAGCGGCTGCGGCTCGACCACGCCACCGTCAGCCGGCGCATCGCCGCGCTGGAAGCGGCGCTCGGCGCGCGCTTGTTCGACCGGCGCACCACCGGCGCGCGGATGACCAGCGCCGGCGAGCGCTTTCTTGCCGCCGCCGAGGAAATGGAGAGCGCCTTCCTGCACGCGCAGGCGGACATCTCCGACGTCGACGTCGAACTCTCGGGCGACGTGCGCATCGGCGCGCCCGACGGCTTCTCGACCTACTACCTCGCGAGCGCCTTGCGCGACTTCGTCGAACGCAACCCTGGGGTCCGCATCCAGCTCGCGCCAGTTCCGCAACTCGTTCCGCTGGCGCGGCGCGAAGTCGACGTCGTCGTCGTGCTCGATAAGCCCGAGGAGGGCCGCTTCGTCGCGCGCAAGCTCACCGACTACTCCTTAGGCATCTACGCCAGCGCCGCCTATCTCGAGGCGCACGAGGCGCCGCGCGAGGTCGGCGAGCTCGCGCGCCATCGCCTCATCGGCTACGTCGAGGAATACGCCTTTTCCAGCGCGCTCGACTATGTCCGCGAGCTTTACGGCGGCGCGCCGACCTCGTTCGAATGCGCCAGCGCGGTCACCCAGTTCGAGGCCCTGCGCGCCGGCCTCGGCCTCGGCGTCGTCCACAACTTCATCGCGCGCCGCTTCAAGGACTTGCGCCGCGTCCTGCCCGAGCGCCGCGCCGGGCGCACCTATTGGCTCGTCACCCACCAGGACACGCGCGGCCTCGGGCGCATCCGCGCGGTGTGCGAGCACCTGATCGCGAGCGTGACGCGCGACCGCGCGATGTTCGTCTGAGGCCTTGGCGGCGCGCTTAAGCGAACGCCTCGATGTCGACCGGCTTGCGCCTTGCGCCCCAATGGCCCGGCTCGGCGGCGAAGCGGCCGGCGAGCGGGCGCCCGCAATCCGGGCAGGCGCCGGAGGCGTCGAGCGCATAGGCCGTCAGGTCATAGTTGTCGCGCCCGATCAGGGCGGCGCCGCAGAGGTCGCAGAACGTCGTCTGGCGATGCGGATCGTAGCAGTTGCCGATGTAGACGTGGTGCAGGCCGTTGGCGATTCCTTGCGCGCGGGCGCGATCCAGCGTCGCCTTGGGCGTCGGCGGATGGTCCAGCAGGCGGTAATCCGGGTGGAAGGCGGAAAAATGCAGGGGAACGTCGGGCCCCAGCTCTTGTGCGATCCACCGCGTCATCGCGTCGATTTCGCCGACCGAATCGTTCTCGCCGGGGATGATGAGCGTGGTGATCTCCAGCCAGACGTCGGTCTCGCGCTTGAGATAGCGCAGCGTGTCCAACACGGGAGCGAGATGGGACGCCGTCAGGCGATGATAGAAGTCTTCGGTGAAACCCTTGAGATCGACGTTGGCGGCGTCGATGACACGAAAGAATTCGGCGCGCGGCGCAGGACACATATAGCCCGCCGTCACCGCGACCGTCTTCACCCCGCGCGCATGGCACGCCGCCGCGACGTCCTCGGCGTATTCGAAGAAGATCACCGGATCGTTGTAGGTGAAGGCGACGGACTTGCAGCCGAGCTCGACCGCGGCGCGCGCGATCGCCTCCGGCGCCGCCTTCTGCGCGCTGGCGCCAACCTCGCGGCTCTTGGAGATTTCGTGGTTCTGGCAGAAGGCGCAGGCGAGATTGCAGCCCGCGGTGCCGAAGGACAACACCGAGCTGCCGGGGAAAAAGTGATAGAGTGGCTTCTTTTCGATGGGATCGACGCAAAAACCGGAGGATAATCCGTCGGTGGTCAGGACCATGTGCCCGTCGACGTTCTGCCTGACATAGCAGAGCCCGCGCTGGCCCAAGCCGATCTTGCAGGCGCGCGGACAGACTTCGCAGAGAATCCGCCCGTCGGGCAGCGGGAGGGAAAAATGATCGACGATACGCACGGCAACGATCCCTTTGGAGAAACCGCTCCCTATATAGGGACGGCGCCCGTTCGGCGCCTCTTCTCGAGAACGATTCATGGCGGTCCTGACGAAATCTTCGGCCCGCGCGCCTAGCGCCCATCCCGCCCAGGTCGCGGGGCTGTTCTACCCCGACGACGCCGCGATTCTGGCGGCCAAGATCGATGCGGCCTTCGCCGCCGCGCCGCCCTCGCCCTTCCGGGCGAAAATGGTCGTCGTTCCCCACGCCGGCATCGATTATTCCGGCGCCGTCGCCGCCCAGGCGCTGCGCGCGCTGGATTTGACGCAAGGGGTGCGCCGGGTCGTCATTCTCGGCCCCAATCACCGCGTTCCCTTGCGTGGGCTCGCCGTTCACCCCGCAAGCGTCTGGTCGACCCCGCTCGGCGTCGCGCCGGTCGCCGGCGAGGCGCTTCAATCGATCCTGGCGCTCGAAGGCGTCGCGGTCGACGTGGCGCCGTTCGAGCGCGAGCACAGCCTGGAAATGCCGCTGATCTTCCTGCAACGGCTGATTCCGGGCGCCGAGATCGCGCCCGTGCTGGTCGGCGACGCAGCGCCGGAACTGGTCGAGGAGGTCCTGCGCCGCCTGTGGGGCGGGCCGGAGACGGCGATCTGCATTTCCTCCGACCTGTCGCATTTCCTGCCCGCGAGCGCCGCGCGAGCCAAAGACGCCGAGACCCGCGGCCTGATCGAGGCCGGCCGCTGGGGCGAACTCGGTCCCGACAACGCCTGCGGCTTCGCCAGCCTCAAGGGGGCGATCCGCCGGGCGCAGAGCCTTCGCATGCGCGCGACGGGAGTGGCGTTCGCCACCTCGGACCAGATGGGCGGCCCGCGGGAGCGCGTCGTCGGCTACGGCGCCTTCGCGTTCGAATATCCGGGCGCGGCGCGGCTCGGCAAGGCCGATCAGGATCGTCTCGTCGCCGTCGCCTCGGCGTCGCTGGACTTCGCCGCGACCCGCCGGGGGGCGGCGCCGCATATCGTCGCCGACCCGATTCTGGCGCCCAGCCTAACGGCGCATCGCGCCGCCTTCGCAACACTGGAGCGCGGCGGGGCGTTGCGCGGCTGCGTCGGTTCGCTTCTCGCGCACCGGCCGCTGGCCGGCGACGTCGGCGCCAACGCGGTCAGGGCCGGCTTCGGCGATCCCCGTTTCGCGCCGCTCACGCGCGACGAGTTGCCCGACCTGACGATCAAGATCTCGGTGCTCTCGCCGACCGCGCCGATCGCCTGCCGCAGCGAACAGGACTTGATCGACCAGCTCAGGCCCGACCGCGACGGCCTGCTGCTGCGGGACGGCCGCGCCGTCGGGCTGTTCCTGCCCAGCGTCTGGCGCGAAGTCCCCTCGCCGGTGGATTTCGTCCGCTTTCTCAAGCAGAAGATGGGCGTCGCGCCGGACCATTGGTCGCCGACGCTGACCGCCTCGCGATTCTCGGTCGAAAGCTTCGGCGGCCCGTTCGTCGAGCCGGGCGAGGCCGACCTTACGGGGATCGCAGTCAGGGCGTTCGAGTGAGAATGGCGCTCGCCCAGTCCATGCAGCGCGCGCTCCTTCTCCCCTTTCGCCACGGGACGCACGCATCGTGGCGAAGCCTGCGGCCAATCCCCCGGCCCCTCACCCTTCCCTCTCCCCGCAAGCGGGGAGAGGAGCACGCGGCGCCTTGTCTTCCCCTCTCCCCGCTTGCGGGGAGAGGGAGGGTGAGGGGCGGGGGGAGTTTCCGCGCTGGCGCCGAAACGTGTGCGTAGCTTGGTCCCATTGCGGGAGAGCGGATCATCGCCTCAGCCGCAAGCTCGTCCATCCCTCCAGGTCGATCCGCTCCGCCAAGCAAAACCCCTGCGCGCGCCACGCCGCCAGCACGCCGGGCGCGTCGCTGAGCAACAGGCCGGAGACGATCGCCTCGCCGTCGGGCGCCGTCACGGCGGCGAGCGAGGGCGCGAGCAGGCGCAGCGGCTTGGCGAGGATGTTGGCGAAGACGAGGTCGTAGGGCGCGCCTTCGAGTAAAGGCAGGCTCTCCACGCCGCGCGAGACGATCGCCTTGCAATAGGCCGCGACGCCATTGAGGCGCGCGTTTTGGTTGGCGACTTCGACGGCTACGGGATCGATGTCGCCGAGCCAGACCTTGCGCTTCAAAACCTTGGCGGCGGCGATGGCGAGCACGCCGGCGCCGCAGCCGACGTCGAGGACTCTTCGCGGCCGGCGGCGCTTGAGCACGCGGTCGAAATGCAGCAGGCAGCCGCGCGTCGTGCCGTGGTGGCCAGTGCCGAAGGCGAGGCCCGCCTCGATCTCGACGCCGACGTCGCCGGCGCGAAGCGCGGCGCGGTCGTGCGCGCCGTGGACGAGGAAGCGCCCGGCGCGCACCGGCTTCAGTCCGGCGAGCGCGTTGGCGACCCAGTCGCGTTTTTCCGTGACGCCGAACTCGACGGCCCTTGCCGCCTCCTCCCCGGCCGCGACGGCGACGAGATCGCGAAGCGCGTCCTCGTCGGGCGCGAAGCCGAAATAGGCTTCGACCAGCCACGCCTTGCCGCCGCCCGGCCAGGGCGCCTCGGTCTCGAAGGCGCTCGAAGCGGCCTCGGCGGGCTCGAAGCTCTCGACGATGAGATCGGCGACGGCGCGCGCTTGGCGCTCGTCGCAGACCAGGCGCAGCTTGTGCGCGGCGTTGTTGGGAGGCAGGCCTTCGAGCATGAGATGTTTCCAATTGAGCCGGCGCCAGCGGCTTGCCCTCGCCCCAACCCCTCTGCCGCGTAGCGCCGGATGAGGGCCCGCCCCTACCACGCGCGCTCACGCCCTGTCGACTTCATGAACGAAATCACTCGGCGATCGAGGAGAGCCGTGCGTCTCCGACGCCGATTTCTTTGAAGACCCGCCGCGGGCGCGCTTCACCGTTCGCGCGCGATCTTGACGCCGCAATTCGAACAGAAATTGTCCCCCAGCGACAGCGGCGCGCCGCAAGCCGAGCAGAAGTGCGGTCCCGCGCCCGGGGGAATCGAAGGCGCCGGCGCCGGCGTCGGCGCCGCCTTTTTCCCGCGCGTTCGCCATACGACGCCGAGCGCCGCGACGACGAGCGCCGCGACGACGGCCGCAGCGAGGGCGACAAGGCGCCGCCAGTCGAGCGAACGCCCGCTCGCCAGTGGCGCAATGTTTCCAGCGCGCACCGTCACCTTCATCGGCTGGCCGCCGTCGCCGGACCATGCGCGCACGTTTTCGGGGGTCAGGGCGGAGCCCTGAGTTGCGCCCTCCCTGCGGCGCAGCTTCAGCAGCAGCAAGTCGCCGTCCGCCGTGACGGCCTGCGTCGTGGCGAAGGCGATCGTGCAAGCCCCGTCGCTCGCCTTGAAGTCGACCAGCGCGTTGGTCAGGATCGGCCCGGCGGAGACGCCCTGCACTTCGATGGCGGCGCCGTCGAACGCCACGCTCATCTGCAAAGCGGAGAGGCCTCGCGCATCCGTCGCCCGCACCGGGATCGTGATCGTCCCGCCACTGTCGACTTCGCTGTCGGGAATGGAAATATCGAGCGCCTGCGCCTGGGCGACGAAGACTAGCGCCGCAAACAAGGCGAACGGGGTTCGCCACGCGCGCAACCGCGCCGCCCGCGAGACCAGCGCGCGAGCGAACGGCATCGGTCAGTGTCCGACGACGCGGGCGAGGATCAGGCGCGCGTCGTTCGAGGTGATCTGTCCGCTCTTGTCGAGATCATAGGTCATATCGGGCGGCAGCAACCCCACCGACATCTGCAAGGCCTTCAGAGCGTCGAGCGCCGTGAAGACATGCGCGGGCGGCGGAGGAGGCGGAGAAGGCGGAGGAGGCGGAGGCGCCGCGACGACGATGTCCCCGGGCGCGAGCAACAGCTTGGCGACCGCCCCGCTCGCCGTGTTGGCGGACGTGTCCTTGACGTCCAGCGTCGTGTGCGAGCCGGCCGCGCCGACGACCGTGAAGGGGATCGTCGCCACGACGCCGGACCCGGCGACGCCGCCCGTGCCGGCGAAGCCGATCTTCACGGTTCCAGGCTGGTTCGGGTTGGAGTCGAATATCTCTTTCGCGCCGTTCAGGAGCGAGCCAATTTTCGCCTTGCCCGCCGCCTTGACGACCGCGGCGTCGTAATGGACCTCGAAATTCAAATTCGCCAAGTCGACGCTCTTCAGCAGATAGATCGGAACGTCGATGGTCGCGCCCGGCTTGGCGACGACGTGACAGGCCTGCAATTCGAGCGCAGCCGCATTGTCGGGACACGGCTTGGAGAGTGAGGTCGTCCCGGTGGGAGTGGGAACGGGCGTCGAACTCGGCGTCGGCGTCGGCGTGGGAGCGACCGTAGGCGTCGGCGTCGGCGTCGGCGTCGGAGCGGGCGTTGGCGTCGGCGCGTTCTGGCAGCTGTACATGCGGGCGGGATTGGGCCCGTTTTCGTTGCACTGCGCCACGGTCACGTTCTTGTACGTGCACCAGACGGAATTCTCGCCTTTGTTGATGTAGGTCTTGGCGTCCCAGCACACCGCCGTCGTGACTCCCGGGCGGCACATGCTCGGGTCGGGCGCGGGGGTGCTGGACCTGCCGACGTCGTGGCCGAGGCAGTCTCCGATGCCATGATAGACCCAGGCGGAGGTCGTCGGCGTTGGAGTGGGCGTCGGCGTCGGAGTGGGCGTCGGCGTGGGAGACGAAGCGGTTTGCGTCATGCCGCCGAGCGGCGCCGCCGCCGTTCCGCCCGTGCCGATGCTGACCCACATTTCCATCGGCGCTTGATGGCATGAGCCGTCGCCGGTGTACCAATGTACGCTTGAAATCCCGACCTGCAGACGCACGGGCGTGAGGACCTGATCCTGCTCGACGTAGTCCACGTCGCCTCCGGACACGGGCGAATCGGGCGTCCGCTTGGAAGAAATGCCCTTCATCCAGGGCGGTCCGAAATTCAAATTCACCCCGAACCCCGCCCAGATCTGATTGTCGGACTCCCACCTGTTGAAGCCGATCCAGAGCGGTATGCCGGCTATGTTGGCCGGCGACCAATTCTTGATGTGCTGGCTGAGCGAGATCACGCCCACGGGGGCGTCGATCGTCTCGACGATCTGCGGGTCGCAATTGCCGCCGAGCCAGGCATGATGCATCTGAAGAGACGCGGCGGACGCCGCCGAACACGCAAACGCGCTCGCCGTCAACGAGAGAGCGAGCGACAGGCATCGGCCACGCATCGGAATTCCCCCAGAGCTTTGAGGTTAACCCTAATGCCTTGGAGGCCCGAGGCGTTGATTGGCGTCAACTGGCGCCCGTCATGCGGCGCGGGAACGGCGCGCCAAGCGGTCGTTCCGCGTCGGATTTGTTCGCTAACCCTCGCCGTCGTGAAAGTAATCATGGACCAGCTTCGCCGTCGCGGCGTTGAGGCCCGGCGTCTTTTCGAGGTCGGAAAGACCGGCGCGGGCGACGTCCTTGGCCGAGCCGAAGGCGTGCAGCAGCGCGCGCTTCCTCGCCGGGCCGATGCCGGGGATTTCGTCGAGCGGGCTCTTGACGAAGTCCTTCTTGCGCCTGGCGCGATGCGTGCCGATGGCGAAGCGATGGGCCTCGTCGCGCAACCGCTGCACGAAGAACAGCGCGGGATCGCGTGGGCTGAGCTTGAACGGCTCGCGCCCCTCGACGAAGAAGGTCTCGCGCCCGGCGTTGCGGTCCGGCCCCTTGGCGATCGAGGCCAGCGCTACGCCCCCGACGCCGAGCTCGGCGAACACCTGCTTGGCCGCCTCGAACTGCCCGCGCCCGCCGTCGACGACGACGAGGTCGGGCCGGTCAGGAAAGGCGCCTTCGTCCACGGGCGCCGGCGCTTCCGCCGCCTGTCTGGCGAGGCGGGCGAAGCGGCGGCTCAGCACCTCGCGCATCATCGCGGTGTCGTCGCCCGGGGTCAGCGAAGCGCTCTTGATGTTGAAGGTGCGGTACTGGTTCTTGACGAAGCCTTCCGGCCCGGCGACGATCATCGCGCCGATCGCGTTGGTCCCCATGATGTGCGAATTGTCGTAGACCTCGACGCGGCGCAGCGGCGTCGCAACGCCGAACGCGGCTCGAAGCGCGGCCAGCAGCTTCTCCTGACTCGCCGCTTCCGCCAATTTGCGCGACAGCGCCTCGCGCGCGTTGCGCAGGGCGTTGTCGACCAGCTCCTTCTTTTCGCCGCGCCGCGGCGCGCCTATGGCGATGCGGTGGCCGGCGCGCGCGCTAAGAACGTCGCGCAGCGACTCGCGCGAGGCGACGTCGTGGCTGAGAAGCACCAGCCGCGGCGCCGGCCGTTCGAGATAGAATTGCGCGAGGAAGGCGTCGAGCACTTCGGCCGCGCTCAGCGAGCGGTCGGCGCGCGGGAAGTAGGCGCGGTTGCCCCAGTTCTGATAGGTGCGGAAGAAGAACGCCTCGATGCAGAACTGCCCGGCTTCTTCGCAAATCGCGAACACGTCGGCCTCGGGCACCGAGCGCGGGTTGACGCTCTGCTCGCCCTGGATCGCCGACAGCGCGGAGATGCGGTCGCGCAAGCGCGCCGCCTTTTCGAATTGCAGCGCATCCGCCGCTTCGCTCATGTCCTTGGCGAGACGCTGGCGGATCGCGCGGCTGCGGCCGGAGAGGAAGTCGCGCGCTTGCCCGACCAGCTCGGCGTAGTCGCCAAGCGCGATCTCGCCGGTGCAGGGCGCCGAGCAGCGCTTGATCTGGAAGAGCAGGCACGGCCGGGTGCGGTTGTCGTAATAGCTGTCGGAGCAGGTGCGCAACAGGAACGCGCGCTGCAGCGCGTTGAGCGTGCGCGCGACCGCGCCGGCGTTGGCGAAGGGACCGAAGTAGTCGCCGGGAATTGAGCGCGCGCCGCGGTGCTTGATCAGGCGCGGCGCTGCGTGGCCGCCGGCGATCAGAATATAGGGGAAGCTCTTGTCGTCGCGCAGCAGCACGTTGTAGCGCGGCTTCAATTGCTTGATGAAGTTGGCCTCCAGCAGCAGCGCCTCGGCCTCGGTCTCGGTGGTGACGAACACCATCGACACGGTCTGCGCGATCATCCGGGCGATGCGGATGGTCTGGCGCTCGGGCGTGGTGTAGCTCTGCACCCGCTTCTTGATCGAGCGCGCCTTGCCGACGTAGAGCACCTCGCCGTCGGCGCCGATCATGCGGTAGACGCCGGGCCCGAGCGGCGCGTGCCTCCAGAACGACTTGATCACCGCCGCGCCGCGAGCCAGCGGCCCCGGCTCGGCCTCAGCCTCGTCGAGATCGAGGTCGAATGCGGGCGAAGCCTCGTCCGCTTCGTCTTCGAGCGGGGCGGCGAATTCGGGTTCGGGAGCTGGCGGGGACTTGGGCGCGCCGGTCATGGGTGAGACTTAGGCCGAGGGGGGCGATTCGCAAAGGGAGCGGGTCTTGTAGACGCGCGGGCCGAGCGCGTCCGGCGCGAAGCGCCTTGCTCGGGGCGGATCGCGGCGGCGACCAGAGGCGCGGCGGACGATTGCTTCGCAATCGCCTAGAGGTCGGCGCCCGCGCCTACAAGAGCCTCCAAGCTTTTCGCCAAACCTTTCCAAATTCCGGGCCGATTTCTGCAAACATTTCCAAAGATTCCTTTCGGCGAATCGGGGGATATCAAAGGTTTACAAGGCCTCCAAACCGGAATCGCCGTTTTCCAAATTTTTCTCTTGCTCGGCTTCGTCCTCGCCGTCGTCGGGCGGCTCTTCGCCGGCGTCCGGCTCCTTCCGGTCGCGGATGATGCGTTCGGCCATCTGGTTGAGCCTGGTCAGCAACCGCTCGCGCACATTCTCGTCGTAGGGCTGCGGCGCCTCGGCGACGGCGCCGTACTTGTCGAGCCGGTCGAGCACCCTGAGCAGGCGGTCGATCGCGCGCAACTCGCCGTCGGCGACGCCGCGCGCGGCGAGCCGCAGGGCCGGCTCCAGCCGCGCGAGCTGCACCCGCGCGTGATCGAGCCGCGTTCCGCCGTCCGGCTCCGCCAGCGATTGCGCCACGATCTGCCGCACCCGTTCGCGCGAAAGATTCTCGTCCCGCGCGATCGCCTCATAGGAAAAGCCGGCTTGCACCATGGCCAGGATGCGAATGCGCCGCTGCTCGCGCTCGCGGGCGGTGCGGCGGACGATGGGAGCGGACGGCGATGGCGGGGACGAAGACATGGCGGCGGGCTCTCGTTCGGGGCGGCCGGCGGGGCCGAGTTAATGGAAACGCGAATTAGAAGATTAGCATGAATTCTGATTATCAGAAAGGTAATTTTGTGAGCGGATGGGCCAAGCCGTCATCGCGAGCGACAAAGCGATCCGGACTAAGCCGAGGGAACCGGCGCCCTGGGCGCGACGGACTCCGGCGCCTGTGAGAGGAGGCTATAGCTTCTGCGGCCCAAGTCTGGATGGCTTCGCGTTGCTCGCCATGACGGGGCCGGCCGAGCCCATCTAACGCTCCTAACGCCCGATTAAGAGAACGCCTGGAGCCCCGTCTGGGCGCGGCCGAGGATCAGCGCGTGGACGTCGTGGGCGCCTTCGTAGGTGTTCACCGTCTCGAGGTTCGCGGCGTGGCGCATCACGTGGTATTCGATCTGGATGCCGGCGCCGCCGTGCATGTCGCGCGCCTGGCGGGCGATGTCGAGCGCCTTGCCGCAATTGTTGCGCTTGATCAGCGAGACCATTTCGGGCGCCATGCGGCCCTCGTCGAAGAGGCGGCCGACACGCAACGCCGCCTGAAGGCCGAGGGCGATTTCGGTCTGCATGTCCGCGAGCTTCTTCTGATAGAGCTGGGTGTGGGCGAGCGGCCGGCCGAACTGCTTGCGCTCGAGGCCGTACTGACGCGCGCGGCGCCAGCAATCCTCGGCGGCGCCCATGACGCCCCAGGCGATGCCGTAGCGCGCGCGGTTGAGGCAGCCGAAGGGGCCCTTGAGGCCGGAGACATGGGGCAAGAGATTTTCTTCGCCGACGACGACGCCGTCCATGACGATCTCGCCGGTGACCGAGGCCCTGAGGCTGAGCTTGCCGCCGATCTTCGGCGCCGTGAGCCCCTTCATGCCCTTTTCCAGGATGAAGCCGCGAATCGCGCCGCCATGCGCCGCCGACTTCGCCCAGACGACGAAGACGTCGGCGATCGGCGAATTCGAAATCCACATCTTGGAGCCGACGAGACGATAGCCGTCGGCGACTTTTTCGGCGCGGCTCTTCATGCCGCCGGGGTCGGAGCCCGCGTCGGGCTCGGTCAGGCCGAAGCAGCCGACCCACTCGCCCGTGGCGAGCCGGGGCAGATACGTCTTCTTCTGCGCCTCCGAGCCGTAGGCCTCGATCGGGTACATCACGAGCGACGACTGCACGCTCATCATCGAGCGATAGCCCGAATCGACGCGCTCCACCTCGCGCGCGACGAGGCCATAGGCGACATAGCCGGCGCCGGCGCCGCCGAACGCCTCTCCGATCGTCACGCCGAGCAGGCCGAGCGCGCCCATCTCGGCGAAGATGGCGCGATCGGTCTTCTCCTCCATGTAGGCTTCGACGATGCGCGGCAGCAGCTTGTCCTGGGCGTAGCCACGCGCCGTTTCGGCGATCAGGCGCTCGTCCTCGCCCAGTTGCTCGGCGAGCAGGAACGGATCGTCCCATTGGAAGGACTGGCGGGTCGCAGCGGCCATGGCGTCGATTTCCTCTCGGTTTTGTGGGAGCGCGGCGCCGGCCCGGCGGCCGGGAAGCGAAAGGCGCTTGACAAGGGCATACAAATGAATGGATAGTCAGTCAACTTGAAACGCGGGACCGTGCGCCTCTTGCGCCGGTTGGACCCATCCGAGAGGAAAGCCCGTGACGATGTTGGCGCGCGAAATCTTCGCCCCCGAGCACGACGCGCTCAGGGAATCGGCGCGCAAGTTCTTCGAACGCGAGGTCGCGCCGCATCATCGCGCGTGGGAAAAGGCCGGCGTGGCGCCGCGCTCGGTGTGGAAGAAGGCGGGCGAGGCGGGGCTGCTGTGCGTCGCGCTGCCGGAAGAATACGGCGGCGCCGGCGCCGATCGCCTCGCCTCGGCGATCCTGATCGAGGAACAGGCCCGCCTCGGCCTATCCGGGCCGGGCTTCTCCACCCATTCGGACATCGTCGCGCCTTACATCTTCAACTACGGCGCGCAAGAACAGAAGCGACGCTGGCTCCCCGCGATGGCCTCGGGCGAAGCGATCGGCGCGATCGTGCTGACCGAGCCCAGCGCCGGCTCCGATCTGCGCGCCATCCGCGCCACGGCGATCCGCGACGGCGACGCCTTCGTCGTGAACGGCCAGAAGACCTTCATCACCAACGGCCAGTGCGCCGATCTCTTGCTGGTGGCGGCCAAGCCGGGGCCGGGCGCCGACAAGAAGGCGCTGACGCTGATCGTCGTCGAGGCCGATCGCCAAGGCGTCACGCGCGGCAAGAACTTCGAGAAGATCGGCATGAAGGCGCAGGACACCTGCGAGCTCTACTTCGACGACGTGCGCGTTCCCGTCGCCAACCTCATCGGCGAGGAAGGCAAGGGCTTCCCGCTGCTGTCGAAAGAGCTCGCCTGGGAGCGCCTGCAGATCGCCGTCGGCGCGGTCGCGACCTGCGCCGCGGCGCTGGAATGGACGCGCGACTACACCCGCCAGCGCAAGGCCTTCGGCACTCGAATCGCCGACTTCCAGAACACCCGCTTTCGCCTGGCCGAGATCAAGACCGAGATCGAGATCGCGCAGGTTTTCGTCGACCGCTGCCTGAGGGAAGTCAACCAGGAGCGCCTCGACCCCGCCGTCGCGGCGATGGCGAAGTACTGGTGCACCGAACTGATGGGGCGCGCGCTCGACCAGTGCCTGCAACTGCACGGCGGCTACGGCTACATGTGGGAATACCCGATCGCGCGCGCCTTCGCCGACGCGCGCGTCCACCGCATCTACGGTGGCTCCAACGAGATCATGCGCGAGCTGATCGCGCGCACTTTGTGACCTCGGCTCGGCGTGCCGAAAGCCCAAGACGGAGTCCGGCCTCGACCATGCGCATCCTTCTGACCGGAGCGAGCCGCGGCATCGGCCGCGCCATTGCTGAGAGACTGGCGAGGCCCGGCGCCTCGCTCGCCCTTTGCGCCTCCGCGCCGTCGCGCGACCTCGACGAGGTCGCCGCCGCCTGCCGGAAGCTTGACGCGCGCGTCGAGGCGCTGAGCGGCGATCTGGCGACGCGCGAGGCGCCCGGCCGGCTCGTCGAGGCGGCGGCCGCGGCCTTCGGCGGCCTCGACGCGGTCGTCTCCAACGCCGGCGTCGCCTTTCCCGGCCGCCTCGACGAGATCGACTTCGAGGCCTGGGATCGCGTCTTCGCCGTCAACGTGCGCGGCGCCTGGCTGCTGGCGCGCGCCGCCCATCCCCATCTTACCGCCGCCGGCGGCGCCTTCGTCGCCGTCGCCTCGATGTCCGGCGTCGAGCCCTACCCGGGCGTCGGCGCCTACAGCGCCAGCAAGGCGGCGCTGATCATGCTGGTGCGCACGCTCGCCCAGGAATGGGCGGCGTCGGGCGCGCGCGCCAACGCCGTCTCGCCCGGCCTGTTCCTCAGCGCCATGACCGCGCCGATCTATGCCGACCCGGTCAAGAAAGCCGCGCGCGAAGCCCTGGTCCCCATGCATCGCATCGGCGACCCGGCCCGCGATCTCGCCGGCCTGATCGAATTCCTCATCTCGCCCGAAGCCGGCTACCTCACCGGACAGAACATCGTCGTCGACGGCGGGCTTCTCGGCTCCATCCAGGCCCATATCGCCGGCCGCCCGAAGTCGGGAGGCGCGTGATGCGGTTCCCGACGCCCGACCCGGCGCGCTCGGCCCGATACCACGCCAGCGGACAGTGGCGGGACGATCCCATCCCCGCGCTGATCGGCGCCGCCGCGGCGGCCGCGCCCGAGAAGATCGCGGTTCGCGACGCCTCCGGCGCGAGCCTCGCCTATGGCGAGCTGATGGCGCGGGCGGAGCGGCTCGCCGGCTTTCTTTTCGCGTCCGGCGTCGCCCAGGGCGACGTCGTCACGGTGTGCCTGCCCAACTGGCGCGAGACGGTCGTCGTCTTCCTGGCGGCGATGAAGCTGGGCGCCGTGATCAACCCGATCCCGACCACCTACGGGCGCGCCGATCTGGCCTACGTCCTGACCCAATGCGACAGCCGCGCGCTGTTCGTCCCCGGGCGCTTCCGCAGCGTCGACTTCACCAAGCTCGTCGCGGCGATGGAGCCGGAAATCCTCGCCGGGCGCGCCGTCGTGCGCCTGGGCGACGGGGAAGCGGCGATCGGGACGCCCTGGCAGGAGGCCGCGGAGCACGAGGCGATCAGGATTCAGCCGAAAATCGCGGCCGACGATCCCGTGGCGGCGCTCTTCACCTCGGGAACCGAGTCGCGCGCCAAGGGCGCGGTCCATACGCACAACACCATCCTGTTCGGCGAGCGCGCGCTCGCGACCGCGCTGGCGATCGAGGCCCAAGACGTCGCCTTCATGGCCTCGCCGATTTCCCACACCACCGGCTTCATGCACGGCGTGGTGATGACGCTGACCATGGGCGGAACCTTGTCCCTGCTCGACGTGTTCGACGGCGCGGCGGCAGCGCGTCAGCTCGCCGAGCACGAATGCACCTGGACGATGGGGGCGACGCCGTTCCTCGCCGATATCGCCTCGGCGCTGGAGACGAGCGGCGAGCGGCTGCCGCACTTGCGCTATTTCCTGTGCGGCGGCGCGCCGGTGCCCGAAGCGCTGGTGCATCGTGCGAGCGACGTCGGCCTGCGCGTGATGTCGATCTACGGCGCGACGGAGAGCCCGCCGCACACCGTCGTCCATCCCAGCGATCCCAGAGAAAACGCCTGGACGACCGACGGCCGACCGCTCGCCGGCGTCGAGACGCGGATCGTCGCCGAGGACGGAAGGACGGCCTCGGTCGGCGAGGTCGGCGAGGAATGGTCGCGCGGCCCCAACACGTTCCTCGGCTATCTCGGCGAGCCCGAGCTGACGGCCAAGACCCTCGACGCCGACGGCTGGGTCCACTCCGGCGATCTCGCGCGGGCGCTGCCCGACGGCTCGATCCGCATCGCCGGGCGCATCAAGGACATCATCGTTCGCGGCGGGCAGAACATCTCGGTTCGCGAAGTCGAGGACTACCTCGCCGCCCATCCCGCGATCCATTCGGTCGCCGTGGTCGGCGTGCCCCACGCTCGCCTCGGCGAAACGGCATGCGCGGTCGTGGTGACACGAGCGGGCCGCAGCGTGACGCTTGCCGAACTGACCGACTTCCTGCTCGCCAAGGGCGTCGCCCGCTTCAAGCTGCCCGAACGGCTCGAGATTTGGCCGAGCCTGCCGGCCAACCCGAGCGGCAAGATCCAGAAGTTTCTCATCCGCAACGCGCTCCTCGAAGCCAAGGACCAGGGCCGACCATGATCCGCACCGAACAGAAGGGCGCGGCAGCGACCCTCGTCATGAGCCGCCCGCCGGTCAACGCCATCGACCCGGCCTTCGTGGCCGCCTTCAACAGGGCGCTCGACGACATCGAGGCCGCCCGGCCGACCGCCGTGGTGATCCGCAGCGACCAGAAATGCTTCTCAGCCGGGGCGGATCTGTCGCTGATCCGCAGCTTCTTCGACGCGCCGGACGGCGTCGAGGCGATGGTCGCCTATGTCGGGACGCTGCACGCTCTGTTCGCTCGGCTCGAAGCGCTCGAAGCGGTGACGCTCGGCGCGATCGACGGGCCGGCGCTCGGCGGCGGGCTCGAGCTGGCGCTTTGCTGCGATCTTCGCATCGCCTCGACGCGCGCCAAGATCGGCCTGCCCGAGACGCGCGTCGGCATGATCCCCGGCGCCGGCGGCACGCAGCGGCTGACGCGGCTGTGCGGCCCCGGGGTCTCGTCGCGTCTCATCCTCGGCGGCGAGATCGTCGACGGCGTCGAGGCCGCCCGGCTGGGCGTCGTGCAATGGAGCGCCGAGGCGCGCGATTTCGACGCGCGCATCGGCGAAATCACGGCGCGCGTCGCCGGCCTGTCGCGACCGGCCCTGGTCGCCTCGAAGGATTGCATCGCCGCCTGGTTCGATCCCCACGCCGACGGCTACGCGCGCGAATTGGAAAAGCCGCGCATGCTGATGAAGACTGGGGAAGCGCGCACGCGCATCGAGGGCTTCTTCGCCGCCAAAGCCGATTGAGAACCGCCTCGCGTTCAGATGGAGAATGAAATGAATTTCAAGGACAAGGTCGTCGTGGTCACCGGAGCGGCTTCGGGCATCGGGCTCGCGACGGCGCGCGCTTTCGCGGAAAGCCAAGCGCGCGTCGCGCTGACCGACGTCAACGTCGCCGCCGGCGAGGCCGCGGCGAGCGAACTGAAGAGCGTCGGCGACGTGCGCTTCTTCCGGCTCGACGTCACCGACCGCGCCTCCGCCGACGCGCTGGCCTCTGAGATCGAGCGCGAGTTCGGCCGGCTCGACGTTTTGGTCAACGCCGCCGGCTGGGACGTCATCGAGCCATTCATGAACAACACGCCGGAATATTGGGCGAAGATCGTGGCGCTCAACTTCATGGGGCCGGTGCAGGTCACGCGGGCGCTGCTGCCCTTGCTGTTCGCCAGCGGCTCCGGCCGCATCGTCAACATCGCCAGCGACGCGGGCCGCGTCGGCTCCTTCGGCGAGACCGTCTACGCCGGCGCCAAGGGCGGCGTCATCGCCTTCACCAAGTCGCTCGCCCGAGAGGTGGTGCGCAAGAACGTGCGCGTCAACTGCGTCTGCCCCGGCCCCACCGACACGCCGCTCTTCGCCACGCAGACCGAGAAGATGCGCGACGCCCTCGTCAACGCCATCCCGATGAAACGGCTGGGCCGGCCCGCCGAGGTCGCCGACGCCACGCTGTTCTTCGCTTCCGATCGCTCGAGCTTCGTCACCGGCCAGGTGCTGAGCGTCAGCGGCGGCCTGACGATGGTCGGCTGACGCTCCATGGGCGCCCTTCCCGGCAGAACTCGAAGAGCCGAATCGACGAGCAAGGTCACGTCGCTGGCGGCGGCGGTCCGCGCCAGCGTCTTTCCCGGCGCGACGCTGCTCTTCGCCTTCACCCACAACCGCTCGCATGCGGCGGCGTTCGAAGTGGCGCGGCAATTTCGCGACCGCAAATGCCTGACCCTGGCCGCCACCGGATTGCTCGAATACGCCTCGATCCTGGTCGCCGCCGGCGCGATTGCGCGCATGGAATGCGCCTTCGCCGGCGGCACCTATCCCGCGCCGACGCCCTCCCGGCAGCTCCAGATCGCTATGGACGGCGGGGCGGACAACGATCCCGATTGGACCAACCTGACGATGACGCTGCGGCTGATGGCCGGCGCGCTCGGCTGGCCCTTCGCGCCGACCAACAGCCTCGTCGGCTCCGGCCTGTGGAGCGAGCGGGGCCGCGCTGCGATAAAGGACCCGTTTACCGGCGGCGATACTGCGGTCGTCGCGGCGCTCCGCCCGGACGTCGCCTTCCTGCACGCGCCGATCGCCGACACGCTGGGCAACACGATCGTCCACGCCCCCGACGCCGAGGAGAGCTGGGGCGTGTTCGCGGCGAGAAGAGTGGTGGTCACCGCCGAGCGCGTCGTCGCGCCGGAAGAGTTCCGCGCGATCGGCCCGCGCAATGGCGTCCCCGGTCCTCTCGTCGATCACGTCGTGCTCGCGCCGTTCGGCGCCCATCCGCAGGGCCAATTCGTCTGGTCGGCGGAGGAAGGCGTCGCCTCCTACGCCGAGGACTACGCCTTCCGCCAGACGCTGCGCGGCCTCGCCCGCGATCCCAAAGCGTTGCGCGCCTGGGTCGAGGACTGGGTATTCGGAACCGACCACGAGTCCTATCTAGCGCGGCTCGGCGCGGCGCGGCTCGAAAATCTGCGCGCCCAAGCGATGTCGCCGAGGCCGGCGACGGCGAAGGGCCGGGACGAACCCGCCTCGCCCGAGGAGCGCGCGGCGGTTCTCGCCATGCGGATCGCCGAGGGCAAGGCCGTCGATGGCGAAGCCGAAACCTTCTTCGCCGGCATCGGCCTGGCGCATCTGGCCGCGTGGGGCGCCGAGCGGCGCTGCCGCGAGCGCGGTGTCGCGGTGGCGCTGATCGCCGAGACCGGCATGGTCGGCTTCCGCCCGATCGCCGGCGACCCCTACCTGTTCAATCGCCCCAACGCCGCCTCCTCGCTGTTTCACGCCGGCTTCGTGCGCACGCTCGGCGCGCTCGCCGGGGCAAATGCGCGTCGTTGCCTGGCGCTGCTCGCCGCCGCCCAGATCGACCTCGCTGGCAACATCAATTCCTCGCGCGCCGCCGACGGCCGGCTGATCGTCGGATCGGGCGGCGCCAACGACCTCGCCTGCGGCGCGGCCGCGTGCCTCGTCGTCATGCCGCTGAAAGCGGGGCGTTTCGTCGAGACGCTGCCTTTCGTCACCACGCCGATTCGCCATTGCGCGGGGGTCGCCACCGATCTCGGCTTGCTCGAGCGCGGCGACGACGGCGCCCTGCGGGTCGCCGGCGTGACGTGCGAGGCGGGCGAGGAGCGCGCCGCGCTCGCCCGGCTCGCCGAGCGATGCGGGCGCGAACTCGCCGTCGCCCCGACGCTCGCCCGCTACGAACCGCCGACCCCTAGCGAGCTCGCGCTGCTGCGCGGGTTCGATCCGCAACGCGCGATTCTCGCCTGAGACGCGCCCATTCAAGCCAAGGAGCCGAACATGGACTACACCGACGTTCTCTACGAGGCGAGCGAAGGCGTCGCCACCATCACCATCAACCGCGCCAATCGGCTCAACTGTTTCCGCGGCCGCACGATCGAGGAGCTGACGCACGCCTTCAAGCGCGCCTGGGCGGACAAGGGCGCCGGCTGCGTCATCCTCACGGCGGCCGGCGACAAGGCGTTCTGCGTCGGCGGCGACCAGAAGGAGATGCAGGAGAAGGGGAGCTACGGGACGTCTCAGAACGGCCTGTGGGAGATCGACGACCTGCACATGGTCATCCGCAACATCCCCAAGCCGGTGATTTGCGCGGTCAACGGCTACGCCATCGGCGGCGGCCACGTCCTCCACGTGCTGTGCGACGTCACCATCGCCGCCGAGCACGCCAAGTTCGGGCAGGCCGGCCCGCGCGTCGGCTCCTTCGACGCCGGCTGGGGCGCGGCCTATCTCGCGCGCACCGTCGGCGAGAAGCGCGCGCGAGAGATCTGGTTCTTCTGCGAACAATACGATGCGCAGACGGCGCTGCAATGGGGCCTGGTCAACAAGGTCGTGCCGGGAGCCAAATTGATGGAGGAAGCGCGCGCGATGGCCAAGAAGGCGGCGGCGCTGAGCCCGACGGCGCTGAAGTTCCTCAAGCACGCCTTCAACGCCGACAGCGCCCACATCTTCGGCCAGACGAAGATGGCGGGCGACGGCCTCGCCGCGTTCGTCCATTCCGAGGAGGCCGCCGAAGGGCGGACCGCGTTCCTGGAGAAGCGCCAGCCCGACTTCTCGCGGTTCCGCTGACCCCGGACGAGGGAACGACCGCGATGGCGCATCCGACTTTGAACGGCAAGACCGCTCTCGTCACCGGCGCCGCGAACGGCATCGGCTTCGCCATCGCGCGCCGCCTCGCCGAAGGAGGCGCTCGCGTCGCCCTGAACGACGTCGACCTCGACGCCGCGCGCGCGGCGGCGGCGTCGATCGGCCCGCAGCATCTGGCTATCCGGGCCGACGTCGCCAACGAGGCCGAAGTCGAGCGCATGGCGAGCGACGCGACGACGGCTCTGGAAGGCCTCGACATCCTCGTCAACAACGCCGGCGTCGGCGACGGCGCCGTCCCGACGCTCGCGCAAAGCCTCGCCGTCTTCGAGCGAACCCTCGCCGTCCACGTCAACGGAACCTTCCTCGTGTCGAAGGCGGTCGTCCCCGGCATGGCGCGGCGCGGCGGCGGTTCGATCGTCAATCTCGGCTCGATCGCCGGCCAAGTGGGCGTGCCGGTTCGCACCGCCTACTCGGTCGCCAAGGCGGGCGTGGCGATGATGACGCGCGTACTCGCTTGCGAATGGGCGGGCCGGGGAATTCGCGTCAACGCCGTGGCGCCGGGCTACGTCGAGACGCGACTGGTCGCCGGGCTGATCGCGAGCGGCAAGCTCGACGCGACGCGCATCCGCGCGCGAACGCCGCTCGGCCGCATGGCGGCGCCCGAAGAAATCGCCGCCGTCGTCGCGTTCCTCGCCTCGGACGAAGCCTCCTACGTCACCGGCGCCGTCATTCCCGTCGATGGCGGTTACGCGGCGTTCGGCGGGCCCTGTGATGCTTCGGGCGAATTTTCGGCCTACGATCGCGCCAAGGCCTCGGACTCGAGCGATTCGCGCCCTTCCGCCGACGGCGCGCCGCGGCCTCTCGCACCGGACGGACAGCGCCCATGAGCACCAACGTCACCGCCACCGTCGAGGACCCCGCCCTCGTCGAGAAGCGCCGCCACCAGATCGTCGCGGCGGCGACGAAGCTGTTCGCCGACCAGGGCTTCTACACCACGACGATCAAGGACATCGCGAGGCAAGCGGGCGTCAGCTCCGGTCTCGTCTATCTCTACGTGCGCGAGAAGGAGGACGTCCTGCTCTTGGTGCTGCTGCAGGTGGTCAATTCCTACGCGCAGGAGATTCCCCGCGCGATCGAAGGCCTCGCCGATCCGCTCGAGCGGCTGCTGCGGGCGGTCGACGCTTATTGCCGGGTGGTCGATCGACATCGCGCTGCGACCGTGCTCGCCTATCGCTCGACCAAGTCCTTGTCGCGCGAACGGCGCCTGTTGATCCAGCAGCGCGAGACGGAGACCAACGACATCATCGCCGCCGCCGTCGTCGCCTGCATGAAGGCGGGGCTGATCCGCAAGATCAACGTCGACGTGCTGACCTACCAGATCGTCCTCGTCGCGCACGGCTGGGCGCTGAAGAGCTGGTACTTCAAAACGCGGATGTCGCTCGAGGAATATATTCGCGACAGTCTCGATATAATTTTGGCGGGCGTGCTGACCCCGCTCGGCCACCGGCGGCACGCCGCTCTGCTCGGCGCCGAGCGGTCGGCCAAGGCCGCCAAGCCGAGGCGAAGCTGACATCTCGAAGGCGGGCGAAGCGCGACGGATGAAGGGTCGCGCCGCAAGGCGCATTCGTCAGCATAGCTGCGATCCGCGGTAATTTGTACGGTATAAACAAGCAAGCTTCCGTTTTCGCCGAAGCAACGCGCCTTGCGGCGCGACCCCTCATCCGGCCGGCTCCGCCGGCCACCCCCCGCAAGGGGGAAGGGGCGCGCGCCTCATCCCGCCGAGCGCGGCGTTCTCGGCGCGGCGCGCCCGCCAAGCCCTATTTCGGAGGCGACGTCGGGGCTCGAAAGCTGCTCGCGCAAGACGATCCGCAGAACCTGGTCGGCCGCCTCGGCGACGCTGATCCGCCCCTCCCGAGCGGAGGCGATCGCCGCGGCGGCCTCGGCGCTCGTCAGCGCCAGGACGGCGTCGCAAACGCGCCGCCCGGCGAGTTGTGCGACCAGCCTTTGGACCCGCTTGGTCCGGCTCGCCCGCTTTTCCTGCGCCGTCTTTCCCGCGCGCGCCTCGACCGCCGCGGCGAGGCCGGCTACGCCCGCCCCCGTGGTGGCGACCGTTTCGATGACCGGCACGTCCTGCCTCTCCCGACGCAGCTTCAGCATCGTCTCGAGCTGACCGGTCGTGCGGCCTGCGAGCGGCAGGTCGGCCTTGTTGACCACGAGGATGTCGGCGATCTCGAGAATCCCGGCCTTGATCGCCTGGATGTCGTCGCCGAGGCCCGGCGCGTTGACGACGACGACGACGTCCGCGACCTCGACGATCTCCACCTCGGACTGTCCGGCCCCGACGGTCTCGACGATGACGAAATCGCGCCCCGAGGCGTCCATGAGATCGACGACGCGATGGATGCTCTCGGACAGTCCGCCCAGGCGCCCGCGCGAGGCGATCGAGCGAATGAAGACCCCCGGGTCTTCCGCGTGCCGCTGCATCCGCACGCGGTCGCCGAGCACCGACCCGCCGGAGATCGGGCTCGAGGGATCGACCGCCGCGACCGCGACCGTGCGCCCGCGCGCGCGTAAGACGCCGATGAAGGCGTCGATCAGGGTCGATTTGCCGGCGCCCGGCGGCCCACTGAAGCCGACGATCGAGGCGCGGCCCGTCATCGGGTAGACGGAGCGATGCAGCAGGTCCGAAACGGGGCCGCCCTGCTCGGTCAGCGTGATGCAGCGCGCGAGGGCGCGCATGTCGGAACGGCGAAGCCGATCGACGAGCGCCGCCAGCGCCGGGCCGACCTCAGGCGATGACGAGAGGATTTCCAAAACCCAGCTCTTTGCGCAGACAGCTCACGATTTCGCCGTGCGTGACGCCGCGCCCGGCCGCCTCGACCACGCTTTCGTAGACGTTGTCGCGCGGGCTGGCGGCGGCGCGGGCCAGGTCGTCGAGCGCCCGGCGCACCTCGTCCTGGCTGCGCTCCGCCTTGTGTTGCTTGAATCGCGCGACGTGCGCCTTCATGCGTTCGAGGTCGGGGCGCTCGGTCGGCTTGGCCGAATTCTCCTCGCCTTCGTGCCGATAGCAGTTGACGCCGACGATCTTCTCTTCGCCGCTTTCGATTCTTTCCTGATAGGCGAGCGCCGAATTGCCGATCATGGTCTGCACGAGCCCCGTCTCCGCGGCCTTGAACATGCCGCCCGCGGCGTCGATCTTGGCGATGACGTCGAGGATCTCCGCCTCCATCCGATCGGTGAGGGTCTCCACGTAGTAGGAGCCGGCGAGCGGATCGATCACGTCGCACAGATGCGCCTCTTCGCGCAGAATGTTTTGCGTGGCGACGGCGATGCGGGCGGTCTCCTCGGTCGGCGTGGCGATCGCTTCGTCGTAAGCGTCGGTGTGCATGGATTGCAGACCGCTCATGATGCCGGCCATCGCCTGCACCGCCACCCTGGCGATGTTGTTGAGCGGCTGCTGGCGCGTCAGATCGACGCCCGACGTCTGGGCGTGAAACTTGAATCGCCACGACGCCGGGTTCTTCGCGCCGAGCCGCTCGCGGGCCAGGCGCGCCCAGATGCGCCGCGCCGCCCTGCATTTGGCGATCTCTTCGAAGAAGCTGATCGAGATGTCGAAAAAGAAGGTGAAGCGCCGCAGCACGGCGTCGACGTCCATGCCGCGGTCGACGCAATCCTCTGCGTATTGCAGCGCGGTCGACAGGGTGAAGCCGACGGTCTGGGCGGGCGTCGCCCCCGCTTGCTGCATGTGCTGCCCGACGACCGAGACGGCGTTCCAATTCGGCGTGTGCTTCAGGCAGAACTCGATATGGTCGATGAGCACGCGCCGCGAGCCCGCCAGGGACAGCCGGAAGAACATGTGGTTGGCGATGAAAAGCGAGAGATAGTCGCTTTGGTTGGACGTTCCCGAAATCGACGACCAGGGAACGCCCCGACGCTTGGCCACGGCCAACGTGAAGGCCAGCAGCGTGAATGGCGAAGGGTCGTTCATCGCCGTGGAGATCTTGCCGAGCGGCACACCCTTCAGGGCGACGTCCATGTCGTCGGCGGTGTTGGCGACCGTTCCGCAAGTGCCCAGGAGCACCGGGTCGACCTCGTCGCAGTCGACGCCGCGGAAGAACGAGTTGCACGGCAGGAAGCTGATCGCCGTGGCGCCCGCGGCGAGAATCTGATGAACGCGCGCATTGTAGTCCTCGGGAACGCCCAGGCCGACCAACTGGCGTTGCGACCAGGTGCGGCCGCGATGCATCGTGGGATAGACGCCGCGCGTGAACGGATATTGTCCGGGAAAGCCGAGATCGGCATCGTAGGCCGCGCCGCTCCAGTCGCGAGGCGTGTAGAGAGGCTTGATCTCGATGCCCGATCGGTTCTTCACCACCCGATCGGCGCCGATCTGCTCGCTGTAGTCGGCTCGCCACTGGCCGTAGGCCTGATCGAAACCCGGCAACGACAATTGAACGGCTTCTTTCGTCATCGGGCGCTCTCCCAAAGGTCGGCGTCGCGCGTCTGGCGGGACTTGGCGACGATCATGGCGACGTGGTCGACGATCTCGTCGCGCGCGGCGCCGGGCCCGAAGATCGCGCTGACGCCGGCTTGCAGCAGCGCCGGGCGTTCGTCGTCCGGCACGATGCCGCCGACGACCACGCCGATGTGGCCGAGGCCAGCCGCCCTTAGGGCTTGGAGAAGATTGGGCACGATCAGATGATCGGTGGCGAGGGAGCTCACGCCGATCGCGTCGACGTCTTCTTCCGTCGCGAGCTTGACGACGGCGCCGATCGACTGCCAGGGCGGCGTGTAGATGACGTCCATGCCGGCGTCGCGCAGGAACGCGGCGACGATCCGGCTGCCCCGATCGTGCCCGTCGAGGCCGATCTTGGTCACCAGCACGCGCGCGGGCGGATCGAGCCTCGAGGTCGTCATTGGCGCGCCCCCACCGCTGTGCCTTCCGCCAGCGCGCGCAACGGCGCCAGCAGCTCGCGGGCGAGCGACCGGATCGAGGCGCCGCCCGGCCGGTACCAGACCGGCGTCCAGTTGATCGCGCCCAGAAGGAACAGGCGCGCGAGCTTCCGGTCGCGATCCCGCGGCAGATCGATCTGAGAAAAGAGCGTGCGAAATCGCGCCTCGTACCGATCGCGCAATTTCGTCAGATCCGGCGAAATCTCGGGCACGTCGCCCGGCAGGATGCGGATGACGACGCGCGCGTAGGCGCTCGCGTCGAGGATCGCTTCGAGGTGCGCTTCCACCGCCGATTCGAGACGCGCCCAAGGCTCGCTCTGTTTGGCCACGGCCGCCTCGATCCGGTCGAGGATGCGCTGCACGCCCTCCTCGTAGACGGCCAGCAGCAGGGCTTGCTTGTTGGGAACGTGGAAGTAGATCGCGCCCGGCGTCATCGCCGTCGCCGCCGCCAGTTCGCGGATGGTCGTGGCGTGATAGCCTTGCTCGGCGAACCGCGCGGCCGCCGAATCGAGCAGGGCCGGCCACCGATTGGATTGCCGTTTCGCCTCCGTCGCAGCCAAGCGCAGGGACTCCCTCTTAACTAACTAATCGATTGTTTAGCATAGGAACCTGTGCATAATCAACCTCGCGCGCGCCGACCGGCGCGTCGGAACGCAGCATGAGGCCGCGCCGGGCGGCTCGATTTCGTCCACGGGAACCCCGATGCCCCACCCGAACGACCGCGCGACAGCCGCGCCTTCCGCCGACGCGCTCGCGCGAGAATGCGCGCTCGCGATGCTCGAAGGCGACAGGCTCGCCCGCGCGCTCGGGATCGAGCTGGTCGAGGCCGGCGTCGGACGCGCCAGCCTGGCGATGACGGTCGGCGAGAGCATGCTCAACGGCTTCGGCACGTGCCATGGCGGCGTCCTGTTCACGCTGGCGGACACGGCGCTCTCCTGCACCTGCAACAGCCGCAACGAACGGACGGTCGCCCATCACTGCTCCGTCATATATCTGCGGCCCGGCGAACCCGGCGAACGGCTCACGGCGATCGCTAGGGAACGCAGCACGGCCGGCCGCGTCGGGATTTACGACGTGAGCCTGAAGGACTCCCGCGGCGCGGCCATCGGCGAGTTCCTCGGCCACACGCGCACGATCGGCGGGCCGGTGCTCGGCGGGTCGGTGGAGCGCGAAACCGGGGGTGATGCGGCGGCGATCGAATCGCCCCGCAACGTCAGCCCCAGGCCGGATCGTTCGGCTTGATAAGTGATCGTTTGTTTAGTAGGCTCGCGTGCAAAGCCGAGCCGTGATCGGCGTTGGAGGGGAGGATTGTCATGTCCGATGGCGCTTTCTGGGACCGCGCGAAAGAGACGCGTCCACGCTCCGAGCGGGAAGCCGAGGCGCTCGCTCATCTGCAGCGCCAACTGCGCTACGTCTACGACACCCTGCCCTTCTATCGCCGGCATTACGACAAGCACGGATTCCGGCCCGAGCAGGTGAAGAGCCTCGACGACTTCACCAAGCGCGTGCCCATGATCACCAAGCCGATGTTGCGCGAGGATCAGGCCGCCCGCGGCCCCTTCGGCGACTATCTCGGCGTCGATCCGAAGGACATCGTTCGCGTCCACGGCTCGTCGGGCACCAGCGGCAAGCCGACTCTCTACGCGTTCTCGAAGTCGGATTGGGATTACATCGCCGACGTCATGGCGCAGGGGCTCTACACCTGCGGCGTTCGCCCCGGCGACGTGGTGCAGCTCGCCACCGTGTTCAGCCTGTTCATGGGCGGATGGGGCGCGCTGCTCGGAACGGAGCGCCTGGGCGCGACGGCGTTTCCGCTCGGCGCCGGCGAGACGGAGCGCCAGCTCGAACTGATGCATCGCATCGGCGCCACCGTGCTGATCACGACGCCGACCTACGCGCTGCACATGCTGGAGACCGCGCGGTCGATGGGATACGAGACGGCCGCTTCGCCGCTTCGCCTCGGCATCTTCATCGGCGAGCCGGGATCCTCGATCCCCGGCACGCGCCAGGCGCTCGAACAGGGTTGGGGCATCAAGGTGCGCGACATGGCGACGACGTCGGAAATGACGCCGTGGGCCACCAACGCCGAATGCGAGGCCGGCCACGGCGTCCATGTCATTCAGGACGAGGTGTGGACCGAGATCGTCGCCAAGGACGACGCCAATCGCATGATGCCGGACGGCGAGAGCGGCGCGATCGTCTACACCCATCTGAAGCGCAAGTCGCAACCGATGATCCGCTTTTACGCCGGCGACGAATCGCACATGACCTACGAGCCTTGTTCGTGCGGGCGCACCTATCCGCGCCTGCCCGCCGGCGTCTACGGCCGCCTCGACGACATGCTGCTGATCCGCGGCGCCAACGTCTATCCCAGCCAGGTCCAGCGATCGTTGCTCGAGGTTCCGGGCACGGGCGTCGAGTTCAAGATCGTGCTGGAAAAGAAGGGCGCGCTCGACCACGCCACCGTTCTCGTCGAGCGCGACCCGAGCCTGAACCCTCCGGACCTGGAAAAATTCTCGGCGGATTTGAAAGATCACATTCGCCGGAAACTGAAGAACGACACGGCGGTCAATTTCGAGGTCGACATTCTCCCGCCCAACACGCTCGAACGGGCGCTCTCCAAGGCCAAGCGGGTCGACGATCGAAGGCCGAAGTTCCGCCCCGAGGCCCACTGACCGAGCGCCGCGCGGCGACCGATCGCTTCGCGCGGTAGGCGCGTCGAACGAGTCGGGCTAAGGTCTTCGCCGATTCGGGTGAGCCGGAGGTGGAGCGGTGACGCATCGGCCGAGCGGGCGCCTGACGACGCCTCGCCGAGACGACCTCGGCCTCGTCCGGATCGTCAACGCGAGCGGGCTTTCGATCAGCCGCCTGCCCAATGGCGCGATCTTCGCGATCGAGCACGCGCGGGAGCGCGGGCGGATCATGATCAACCAGGCGCTCGGCTCGCCGATCGCCGGCGCGATGGGCCGCCTTTGGCTGCGCATCGGCGGCCGCGAGCCGACGATCGTCTCGATGATCGGCCCCGAGGCGCGGCTGCGCATCGGCGCGGCCGACGATCGCTTCGTCTGGGAAGGCGAGGCGTCCGGCGCGCGCCATCGCGTCTGTCTCTGGCTGCACCGAAAAGCCAATCTGTGGCTATGGCGGGTCGAGGTCGTCAACGCGCGCGTTTCGTCGCTGAGCTGCGACGCCGTCTTCATCCAGGATCTCGGCCTCGGCCAGCCGGGCTTCCTGATGAGCAACGAAGCCTATGCGTGCCAGTATCTCGATCACTGCGTCGCGCGCCATCGCGGCATGAACCACGTTCTGATGGGCCGGCAAAACCTGGCCCAGGACGGCGTGCATCCCTGGATCGCCCATGGCTGCCTCGAAGGCGCGGCCGGCTTCGCCACCGATTTCCGCCAGCTCATGGGCTCGGCCTGGCGCGACGCCGATCGACCCGACTGGCCGTTCGGGACGAACCTTCCCTCGCAGCGCCTGCAGGGCGAGACCGCCTGCGCCGCTCTTCAGTCGAAGGCCCGAACGCTCGCGCCGGGCGCCGCGGCGTCCTGGACGTTTTTCGGCCTTTACCAGGCCGACCATCCCACCGCATCGAGCGACGACGACCTTGCGCTGATCGACGACGTCGAACGCGCCGGCAAGGCGTGGGCGCCGCGAAAGGTCGCTGCGTCCGCCGCGACGCACAGCCTCGTGCAGGACGCGCCTTGCCTCGTCGCCGAGCCCCTCGACGAGGCGGCGCTCGAGGCGCGCTACGTCAGGCGCGCGCACGTCGAGCGGGTCGACGGCCGGCTTCTGTCCTTCTTCGTCCCCGGGCAGACCCATAGCCGCCATATCGTCCTGCGCGACAAGGAGCGCCTCGTCGTGCGCCGTCACGGCGCCCTGCTGCGCAGCGGCGACGCGATGCTGCCCGACGAAGCGGCCTTGTGCGCCACCTCTTGGATGCACGGCGTGTTCGGCGCGCAGCTCGCCATCGGCAACACGTCTTTTCACCAGCTCTTCTCTGTCTCGCGCGATCCCTACAACATCGTCCGCGACGGCGGGCTGCGCATGCTCGTGGACGCAGGGCGTGGGTGGCGGCTGCTGAGCGTTCCTACCGCGTTCGAGATCGGCCTCGGCGATTGCCGCTGGATCTATTCGCTCGCAGACAGAACCATCGTCGTCGCCGCGATCGTTTCGGGCGACGAGGCCGCGATGCAGTGGCGCGTCAGCGTTGACGGCGAGCCGTGCCGCTTCCTCGTTTTCGGCCATATCACCCTCGGCGAGCGCGAGTTCGAGCACGCCGGGCGGGTGACGATCGACGCGCGGAAAAAGCAGTTCGCCTTCCGGCCCGATCCCATGGACAAGTGGGGGCGCCATTATCCGCAGGCCGTCTTTCGCCTCGTCGCGAGCACGCCCGAGAGCGTCGAGGCCGTCGGCGGCGACGAGCTGCTTCACGCCGACCGCAAGCGCCGCGGCGGCCCCTTCGTCGCCTTGCGCACACGCCCGACGAACGCGTTCGCTTTCGCCGTGGTCGGCTCGATGACCGATGCGAAGCGCGCCGAGGGGCTGGCGGCGAAATACGCCGGCGGCGTCGACGACGTGGCGATGCTGGCGAGCTCGGATCGCGCTTGGCGCGCCGTCACGCGCGGCATCCGGGTCGCCGGCCGGCGAGCCGACGCCGACGCCGCGGCGATCGGCACGATCTTGCCGTGGCTGGCGCACGACGCCATGGTGCATCTGACGGCGCCGCACGGCCTCGAGCAATACACGGGCGCCGCCTGGGGCGTGCGCGACGTCTGCCAGGGCCCGATGGAACTGCTGCTGACGCTGGAGCACGACGCGCCGGCCAAGGCGATTCTGCGCATCCTTTTCGCCCAGCAGTACGAGAAGCGCGGCGACTGGCCGCAATGGTTCATGCTCGAGCCCTACAGCGCCATTCAGGACGGCGAGGCGCACGGCGACGTCGTCGTCTGGCCGCTGAAGGCGCTGTGCGACTACGTGGAGGCGACCGGCGATTTCGCCTTTCTCGACGAGCCGATCGCCTGGCGGCGCGAGGACGACTTCGAGAAGACCGCGTGGGCCGATCCGGTCGCCGCCCACGTCGACCGGCTGATCGCCACGGCGCGCCGGCGTTTCATCCCCGGCACGCATCTCATCCGCTACGGAAACGGCGACTGGAACGATTCCCTGCAGCCGGTCGATCCGGCCAAGCGCGACTGGATGGCGAGCGCCTGGACCGTCGCGCTGCTCTATCAGCAGCTTCGTCGCTGGGCCGAAATCCTGCGTCGCGCCGGGCGCCCCGAGAGCGCCGACGAGCAAGAGGCGCTGGCCGCGGCGATGCGCAAGGATTTCAACCGGCTGCTCGTGCGCGACGGCGTGGTGGCCGGCTACGGCGTGTTCAGGCCCGAAGGCGGCCCGCCCGATCTGCTGCTTCACCCCAGCGACAAAGTGACCGGCCTCTCCTATTCCCTGCTGCCGATGACGCAGGCGATCATCGGCGGCCTGTTCACGCCGACGCAGGCGCGCCGCCATCGCGGCCTCATCGACAAGCACCTGACGTTTCCCGACGGCGTGCGCCTGATGGACCGGCCGATCGCGTACCACGGCGGGCCGGAGACGATTTTCCGCCGCGCCGAATCGGCGGCGTTCTTCGGCCGCGAGATCGGGCTGATGTACGCGCACGCGCACCTGCGCTGGGCCGAAGCGATGGCCGTCCTCGGCGACGCGCAGGCGCTGTGGGGCGCGCTCATGGTCGTCAATCCGATCGCGGTCACCGACCGGCTGGCCCACGCCTCGCTGCGCCAGCGCAACGCCTATTTCTCCTCGAGCGACGCGGCGTTCTGCGACCGCTATCAGGCGAGCGCCGAATGGGAGCGCGTCAAGGCCGCCGCCGTCGCGGTCGACGGCGGCTGGCGCATCTATTCGAGCGGGGCCGGCATCAGCGTGAACCTCGTCGTCCAACGCGCCTTCGGCGTGCGCCGGCGTTTCGGCGAGCGCGTCGTCGAGCCGTCCCTGCCCGCTACGCGCCAGGGCCTGCGGCTCGACTGGCCCGCAAGGCCTGGGCCCGGCTCGCGGCGGCGGTGACGAAGGCGGCGTAGCTCCAGCTCAGATGCTTGGCGGAGGTCTGGGCGCCCGTCGTGCGGTCGAACTGCTCCGAGAGGTCGCCGCCGGCGGGGGTGAAGGCGCGCACCGTGCGCATGATGGCGTCGCCGCGCGCGATCGCCGCGGCCGCCGGCGCGCCATTCCCGCCCTCGCCCCCTATGAGGCGCCGGCGAAAGCGCGCGTTGGCGTCGCTCGCCGTCATCTTCGCGCCGGCGAGGAGCGCCGCCGCCAACCTGAAATAGAATTCCGCCGCGCCGAGGGTCGCGAAGTAATAGGCGCCGCCGCTGTAATAGGCGTCGCCGGCGTAGCGCCCCATCGCCGGGCCGCGCTCGGCGGGGCGATCGCGGTTGATGGCGTATTCGGCTTCGAACAGCTCTTCGAGGGCGCTCAGCGTCGCCTGCGTTCGCGGGTCGGTTACGCCATGGGCGCCCGCCGCGCGCCCGGCATGAAGCGCCGCGAGGACGACGGCGACGTCGAGCGCCTTGCCGGGCTCGCCGCCCGCCACGCCGGCGCGCGAGCGATAGAACCCGGCGGCGCCGTCCCAGAACGCCTCGAGGCGGGGCGCGATCTCGTCCGCCGCGGCGGCGCAGGCGCTGGCGCGCTCGCCCTCACTGATCTGCGCAAGCCATTCGGCGCCTCGCGCGAGCGCCTCCGCCTGCACGAGCAGGGTGTAGTAGTGATGGCCGCTCTCCTCTTCCCAGATGTCGAAAGAGGGCTTTTGCGCCTGCGACAACGTGAACGCGAGATCGCCCGCGACGAGTTCGCGCACGCCCGAGCGGACCGCCGCGTCCAGGCCCGGTTCGTCACGCAGCCAGCGCAGCAGCGTGATGACGCGCAGCGCCGGCCCGTCCGCCTGCGGGCGCGGCCAACGAAGAAAATCGAGCGTGCCGTCGGGATTGACGCGAGTCTCCGCCCATACGGCCTCTCCGCAAACCGCGGCGATCTCGGCGTCGGCGCGCACGTATTGCAGGAACGCGGGCTGCACCCGTCGCCGGAAATCGCCTTGCCGGAGGAACTCGCGGCCGTCCAGCGCGCGCAGGGACAGGCTGAATTCGACGAACTCCCGGAAGCGGACGACGGCCGCGCGATCCAAGAACCCTTCGGCCAGCGCGACGCGCAACGCGTCGACGACGATCGCCGAATCGCGGAACCAGTGGAAGAAATAGTCGGGGTCGGGATCGCAGGCGGCGGGGACCGGCGAAGCGAGCACCGAGCCCGGCCGCGGCGCGACCCTCAGCCCGAATCCCGGGCGATCCCTCACGAGATGAGTGGCCGAGATCGCGCCCGCCATCGCGCTCGCCGCGAAGCGCGCCTCCCCCTCGATCCACGCGTCGAGCCCGGGCATGGCTCCGTTCACGGCCAATGCGGGCTGCGGAAGCCGAGCCTCTTCATCCCCGCCTGAATCTCGGGGACGCCCATGAACAGCTTCCACAAGAGCCCGCTGCGATAGTTCTCGATCATGACGACGGTCGGCCCCTGGCTGATCGCGAGGAACGCGTCGGCGCACCAGTCGCGCTGCTCGCTGAAGCCGTCGACGAAGCCGAAGCGCCCCCAGATGCGGTCGCCGAGATCCTCGGTGAAGTGACGCAGCGCCGCCATCGCCTCCGCCGGGGCGTAGGGGAAACTCGACAGGGCGGCGGAAGGACTGACCACGCCGCGATCGCGGCCCGGCGCGTTCGCGGCGTAGCCGGCGTCGGTGTCGCCGGCGCTCAGGCCCCAGCAATTCGGCCCGTAGCCCTTATTGCCGTTGGGATTGCGGACGCAGTAGGCGTAGTTGATGCGGGTGTGATTGACGTTCTGGCGCCAATAGTCGGCGTAGGCGTCGCTGAGGCCGCGCGGATCGACGCCGCAGAACGAGAAATGCGCTGGGAACAGCGGCCCGCCGCCGTCCGGCCCGAGCGGCAGCTCGACGCCCTCGAAACTGCGTCCATTGAGGAACTCGCGTCCCGCGGCCCAGCCTTCGTGGTAGGCCTCGACCGGAACCGAGTAGCGCGGCGCGGAGGCGGCCAGGACATAGGCGACGAGGCATTCGTTCCAACCGCGGATTTCGTGGTTCAGCGCAAAGCCGTTGGTGGGACTCCAGTGCCAGGTGAGCGCGTTGCGGCCTCCCCGGGTGAACCAATCCCATTCGGCCTCGCGCCAGAGGTAGCCGATGCGATCGCGCAGCCGCGCCTCCTCCGGCGCGTCGCGATCGAAATAGGCGCGCACGCACAGCAACCCCTGGAACAGGAAGGCCGTCTCGACGAGATCGCCGCCGTCGTCCTTGCGGCTGAAGGGAATCGTCGCGCCCGTGCCGCCGTGCATGAAATGCGGATACATGCCGTGATAGCACGTCGCCTTCTCCAGGCAGTCCAGCATGGCCGTGAAGCGGGCCAGCGCCTGGCCGCGCGTCACCCACCCGCGCTCGCAGGCGACGAGGATCGCCATCGCGCCGAAGCCGGAGCCGCCGACGGCGACGGCGACGGCGTCGTCCTTCGGGTCGGCGAGTTTTGGGCGGCGGTCGCGCGCCAGCCCGCTGATCGGGTGGGCGCCCTCCCAGAAATAGCGGAACGTCTGGCGCTGGACGAGGCCGAGCAGGGCTTCGTCGGAGAGTTTCCCGCCGCGCCCGGCGGCTTTGGCTGATGAAACGGGTTTGGCGAGACGAGGCATGGTGTAAGCCGTCTATTGAGTGGAAAGGGCTTGGCGCGGCGGTTTGATCGGCTCGAGGGCGTCAAGCTGGTCGGCCAGCTTGAAGATTGGCCCCTGCGGATCCATCCGGAGTTGCAGCGTGCGGGTGAAGAAGCCGCTTCGGGTCCCGTCGCGGCCGATGCTAATGACGCCGACGTCGGCCAACTCGCCGGCGAAGATCGCCTCGATCCGCCGGCGCGAGACGGGATCGAGGACGTCGAGCACGTCGTCGAGCACCACCCATCGCGGCTTTTGCAGAATGACGCGGGCGAAGGCCAGGCACTGCTTGGCGTCGTCGTTGAGCAGCCGATCCCATCGGTCCGTCTTGTCGAGGACCGGCAGGAGGCGTTCGAGGCCGACGTCGGCGAGCGCCTTGGCGACGGCCGCGTCTTCGTACGCGGCGGCCGGGTGCGGATAGGTGACGGCGGCCCGCAGCACGCCGGGCGGCACATAGGCGTGCGTCGGCATGAAGATCATGGATTGACGGGGCGGGTGCGCGACCCGCCCGCTTCCCCACGGCCAAAGCCCGACGATGGCGCGGAACAGCAGGGTCTTGCCGGCGCCGCGTTCGCCGGAGACCAGGATATGTTCGCCCGGCTTGAGCTCGACATGCGCCTCGCTCAGCATGATGCAGCCGACCGGCGCGGCGACGCGAAGGTCGTCGAATAGGATCGACTGGTCCTGCGTCTCGTCCAAGGCGATGCGGCTCGCGGCGAGGCCGAGCGCATCCATGGTGCGGATCGTCCGGCGGAAGCTCGCCACGCGCAACAGCGTGGCGCGCCAGTCCGCGATGGAAGAGAAATTGTCGACGAACCAGCGCAGCGACTGCTGCACCTGGTTGAACGCGCCGACCACCATCATCAGCTCGCCGAAGGTCATGGCGCCGGCGAAATAGCCGGGCGCGGCCACCAGGATCGGCGCGATGATCGTGAACCATCCGTAGCCGGCGGTGACCCAGGTCAGCCGCGTCACCGCGTTGACGATGCGCCGCGAGACTTCGAGGACGGTTTCGAACACCGAATTGAGCCGTTCCTTCTCGTCGCCTTCCCCGCCATAGAGGGCGATGCCTTCGATCTCCTCGTTGACCCGCACCAGGGCGAAACGCAGCTCGGCCTCCCGCGCGTAGTGCTCGGCGTCGAGGACGATCAGCCGGCGTCCGACGCGCCAGCTCAGGTACGAGGCGGCGCCGGCGTAGAACAGCGCGCACCACACCATGTAGCCGGGCGGAGCGAAGGTGTAGCCGCCGAACGACAGGAACATGCCTTGCGACAGTCCCCAGAGCACCCCGATGAACGACAAGAGGAGGAGCGTCGATTGCAGCAGCCCGATGCCGAGGTCGGTGGTCAGGTCGGTCAGATGCTGCGCGTCCGCATCGAGCCGCTGGTCGGGATTGGCGCCGATCTCGCCCGAGCTCGTCAGCCGGAAGGCGCGCATGGGCGCGAGCCACTCGTTGAGGAGGTCGCGCCCCAAGCCTTCGCGCAACACCACTTTGGACATCTGATTGAGCCACGTCTGCGCGACGTTGAGGACGAGCAGGACGCCCGCCAGCTCGACGAAGACGCCGAGCTGCTCGAGGAACGCCGTCATGTCCTTGCTGGTCAGCGCATTGTAGAAGGGCCGGTTCCAGGCGTTGAGGCTGATCTGCGCATAGGCCGTCGCGTCGACGACCACGACGATCCCGACGGTCAGCGCCAGCAGCCTGTTGCGCTCGCGCGACGCCCAGAAGAGCGAGACCATCGCCTTCATTTCGGACCAAAAGCTCTCCTCGCCGGCGAGGTCTGCGCCTGCGCCGGCCGGTGACGGCTTGCTCGATCCTTCCCCCATCGATTCGTTCCCGCCGCGCTCTTTTGCTCGATCCGGCCGGAGCGCTCGCCACGGACTTTCGGTGGCCGCGCGGATTACGGCCGCGTCAAAGGTCGCCCGGCGGTCCCCGCGCCGCCGGTTTCGTGATTTAATGGAAATAACGGATTGAAACCATCCCCCGCAGCATGCCGGGAGGCGACGCCATGGGACGCATCGACAGGTTGCTCGCGGCGATGACCCTCGAGGAAAAGATCGGCCAGCTCAATATGGTCGCCTCGTCGGGCGCGGTCACCGGCCCAGGCGCGCCGCGCGATGTCGCCGAAGGCATCCGCGCCGGACGCATCGGCGCCTTGCTCAACCTCTGGGGCGCCGGCGAAACGCGCGCCGTTCAACGCCTCGCCGTGCAAGAGTCTCGCCTCGGCGTTCCCTTGCTGCTGGGCCTCGACGTCATCCACGGCCACCGGACGATTTTCCCGGCGCCGCTGGCCGAGGCCTGCCTGTTCGATCCCGCGGCGTGGGAGAAGACGGCGCGCGCGGCGGCCGAGGAAGCCGCCCTCGACGGCGTGGCGATGACCTTCGCGCCGATGCTCGACGTGGCGCGCGACCCGCGTTGGGGGCGCATCGTCGAGGGTCCCGGCGAAGACCCCTGGGTCGCCTCGCAGATCGCCGCGGCGAAAACGCGCGGCTTCCAGGGCGACGACCTTTCCGCCGCCGACAGCCTCGCCGCCGCCGCCAAGCATTTGGGCGCCTATGGCGCGGTGACCGCGGGGCGCGAATACGCTTCGGCGGATCTGTCCGAGAGAACGCTGCACGAGGTCTATCTGCCGCCGTTCGCGGCGGCGGTCGCCGCGGGAGCGGCGGCGATCATGCCCGCCTTCAACGACATCGCCGGCGTTCCGACGACCGCCAACGCCTCGTTGCTGCAAGGCTGGCTGCGGCGGCGCCTGGGTTTCGACGGCGTGCTGATCAGCGACTACAACGCCATCGCCGAGCTCATCGATCACGGCGTGGCGGGAGACGTCGCGGAGGCCGCCGCGCTGGCCCTCGGGGCCGGCGTCGACATCGACATGATGGGCGACGCCTACGCCCGGGGCCTGCCCGAGGCGCTGCGGCGCGGACTCGTCGGCATGGCGGATATCGACGCGAGCGTGCGGCGCGTGCTCGCTCTGAAGGAGCGCCTCGGCCTTTTCGACGATCCCTTTCGGCGCGGCGCGGCCGGCGCGGGCGCGAGCGGTCGGCGCGACTCGGAGCGACGCGAACTGGCGCGCGACGTCGCCCGACGCGCGATCGTGCTGCTCACCTGCGCGCGCGGCGCGTTGCCGCTTTCGCCCAAAATACGGCGCCTCGCCCTCGTCGGCCCGCTGGCCGCGGCGCCGCGCGAAATGCTGGGAGCATGGGCCGCGGCGGGCCGCGCCGAGGAGGCCGTGTCGATCCGGCAGGGGCTCGAAGCCGCCCTGCCCGAATGCCGGATCGACTGCGCCGCGGGCGTCGATATCGGCTCGGGCGACACGCGCGGCGTCGCCGCCGCCGTCGATCTGTGCCGCGACGCCGATGCGATCGTGCTCTGCCTCGGCGAGGCCGCTTCGATGAGCGGAGAGGCGGCGAGCCGCGCCGATCTCGGCCTGCCTGGAGGCCAGCGCGCCCTCGCCGAAGCGGTTCTCGATCTCGGCAAGCCCGTCGTGGCGCTCCTCTCTTCGGGGCGCCCGCTCGCTCTGCCCTGGCTCTTCGCGCGCGCGGACGCGGTTCTCGCCACGTGGTTTCTCGGCGTCGAGGCCGGCCACGCCGTCGCCGACGTTATGACCGGAAAATTCAATCCGACGGGAAAATTGCCGGTGACCTGGCCGCGCTGCGTCGGGCAGGCGCCGATCTTCTACGGCCAGCGCCCTACCGGGCGGCCCACCAAGGCCGGCGAGCGTTACGCCAGCGGCTATCTCGATCTGCCCGCCACGCCGCAATTCTTCTTCGGTCACGGGCTGTCCTACAGCCGATTTGCGCTGGACGAGCTGCGATGCGTTCCAGGCCGGGTGAAGGCGGGGGAAAGCGTCGAAATATCGGTGAGCGTCCATAACGACAGCCTCGCCGCCGGCGAGGCGACGCTGTTCCTGTTCGTGCGCGACCTGGTCGCGAGCCTCGCGCGGCCCATCCTGGAGCTGAAGGGCGTGCGCAGAATCGCCCTGGCGGCGGGAGCGCGCGGGCGAGCGACGTGGCTGCTGCCGGTCGAGGCGCTGGCGTTCATCGGCCCGAACTTGGAGCCCGTGCTGGAGCCCGGGCGGTTCGAGATTCGCGTCGGGCAAAGCGCCGATCCGGCCGAGCTGCTGACCGGCGTCGTCGAACTGGCGCCGTGAACGGCGCCGGACCCATGAAATGACGGCATTCAACTCAGCCGCTAAATTGAGACATATCAAGGCGGCAGGGCGCGGCCGGTCTAGGACCAGTCGAAAAAAGGGGGGCGCGACCGTACATTGGAATGTTAGGATGTCGCCAATTCGCATCCACGGTCGTGGAGGCCGGGGCGTCGCCGTCGCCGGCGAGTGTCTGCGCGTCGAGGATCGGCTTGCCCTTGCCCGACAGGGAACTTTTGTCGCCTTGACCGGAACGCGCGGCCTCGACACAGTCGCCGAGGCCGTCCGTGAGGCTTTTCCGGGAATGATCGCCGATGTCGATTTCGCCGCCACGCTCCGCGGGGCGGCAACGTGGGGTGTGTCCGATGCGAAAGCGGATCGAAATCTGCTATGCCCCGGCCGAGGCGGGCGCGCCGCGGACCCTGTCGCCGAGCGGATCGGCGAGCCGGCGCCGGGAAGACCGTCGCGACACGAATTCGTCACGCTAAATCAATGCTCACCCGAAGAGATCCGATGAACATCCTCACTCGAAAAGAACAACTGAACACGCAATACCCCGGCATCCCCAGCGTCATCCACGGCAACGGCGCCATCGCCGAGGTGATGGCCCACGTCTGCGGCGGGGTCATCGGCTATCCCATCACGCCGTCCACCGAAATCTCGGAAATCTACGAGGCGTTCCGGTCGGGCGGCGGCTGCAACGTCTGGGACAAGCACCCGTTCTTTTTCGAGCCGGAAGGCGAACATTCCGCGCAGAGCGGCGCGCTCGGCGCCGCCCTGACCGGCGGCAAGTACGTTTCCAACGCCTCGTCCAGCCAAGGCATCCTGTACGGGCTGGAATCGCATTACGTCACCGTGGGCAAGAAGATCGGCGGCTTCGTGCTGCACGTGGCGGCGCGCGTCGTCTCCAAGCATTCGCTCAACGTGATGGCGGGCCATGACGACGTCTACGCGTTGCTGCAGTCGGGCTACACGATCCTGTTCGGCTCCAACCCGCAGGAAGCGGCCGATCTGGCCGCGATATCCTACCGGCTCAGCGCCCTGTCGCTGATTCCGGTCGCCAACGCCATGGACGGCTTCGCCACCAGCCACATGCTGTCCGAGGCCTTGATGCCCGAACCGGAGCTGCTGCGCGAATTCCTCGGCGATCCCGCCGGCCGGATCAAGTGTCCGACGGTCGCTCAGGAGATGTTGTTCGGCGCCAAGGGCCGCGTGTTCCAGTTGCTGCGTTACCTGGCGCGGCGCGAAAACGACCTCGCGCCGGGCGATTTCCAGAAGGTGAAAGCCTTCCTCGCGGACAACGCGGACGCGGTCGAACGCGATCGTGAAGGCGCGCTGATCGAACGGACGCTGGCCTGGATCCCCGACGAACTGCGCGACCAATGGCGCCGACAGTGGATCAACGCTTACGAGAAGGGGACGCGCCAGCTCGTCCCCGCGCTGGTCGACGTGCACAATCCCGGCCTGACCGGCGGCGTGCAGAACCAGCCCGATTTCCAGGCCGGCTCGGTCGACCACCGCACGCACTTCGTCAGCGAGGTGCCGCGCTTCGCCCGCCAGGTCATGCAGGAATTCGCCGCGCTGACCGGGCGCGAATACGGCCCGATCAAGACCTTCCGTTGCGAGGACGCCGAGACCGTCATGCTCGGCCTCGGCTCGGTCACCGACGACGCCGAGGCGGTCGCGACGTACTTACGCGGGCAAGGCAAGAAAGTCGGGGTGATCTCGATCAAGCTGTTGCAGCCGTTCCCGGAGGCCGAAGTCGTCGCCGCGCTTCGCGGCAAGAAAGCGGTCACCGTGCTGGAGCGCTCGGACGTCACCGCGCTCACCGGCATGGTGACGCAGGCGCTGTTCAAGGCGCGCGAGAACGCCGACGGCGTTCGACATCCCGGCATTCCGGCGATCGAGACGGCGCCCAAGATCACCACGGCGATCTTCGGCCTGGGCGCCCACGATCTGCAGCCGCGCCACCTCGTCGCCGCGTTCACGAATATGGAGGCCGGCAACGTTCCGTTCGTCTATCTCGGCTCTCAATTCTTCGCCAAGAATCCCTCGCCGCGCGTCGCCGCGTTGCAGGAAAGGCTCAAGGTCGCCTATCCCGAAACCGAGCTGATGGCGCTCGAGACCGAGCCGAACCCGAACCTGCTGCCCAAGTCGGCGTTCCGCGTCCGCTTCCATTCGGTGGGCGGCTACGGCACCATCGCCACCGGCAAGCTGCTCACCGACATCCTCGCCGGCGTGCTCGATCTGCACTCGAAGGCGTCGCCGAAATACGGCTCGGAAAAGAGCGGCGCGCCGACCAACTACTACATCACCCTCAGCCCAGAGACGGTGCTGCTCACCAACGCCGAGCTGGAAGACGTCGAAATCGTCGTTTCGCCCGACCACAAGGTGTTCAGCCACTCCAATCCGCTGCGCGGGCTGGTGGAGGGCGGCACGTTCATCCTCCAGTCGCAGCTTGCCCCGCTCGATGTTTGGCGGGAGCTGCCGGCGCAGGCGCGCAAGACCATCCGCGACAAGAAGATCCAGTTTCTCGTCCTCGACGGCTTCGACGTCGCCAAGCGGCACGCGCCGACGCCGGAGCTCGAAACCCGCATGATGGGCATCGCCTTCATCGGCGCGGTGTGCGGGCATGTCGATCGCATCGTCGCCGGCGCCTCGCATGACGCCATGCTGAAGAAGATCCGTCAGCAGATCGCCAAGAAGTTCGGCGCCAAGGGCGGCCCAGTCGTCGAAGGCAACATGGCGGTGATCCGCGAGGGGCTCAAGGCGACGCAAAAGGTCGACTACGCCGAACCGGAGTTCGAGCTTGCCGAAAAGGCCCCGGCGCGTCCGAGCGGCCGCACGGTGGCGATTTCGGCCGCGATGTGCCGCGCCGCGGCGCCGGCGTCGAGCGCCGGCTTCCTCGACGGCGACTATTACGAAGACATGATGGCCGCCCCGTTCCGGGACGGCTCCATTGCCGAGGCGCCGGTGCTGCCCGGCGCCGGCCTGTTCATGCCGGCGGGGAGCGCCGCCTTCAAGGACAAGGGCCTGTTCCGGCGCAACGTGCCGGAGTTCATCGCGGATCTGTGCACCGGCTGCATGGAATGCGCGCTGGTTTGCCCGGATGCGGCGATCCCCAACACGGTGCACGACATCCACGACCTTCTCATCACGGCCATCCGTCAGCTCGATGTCGCGGAGGCGCAGCGCGAGGCGTTGCGCGGTCAGGTCCATGCGCTCGGCGACGCGGCGCGCGAGATCTATCGGCGGCAGAAGGAACCGAGGCCGTTCCATGAGATCGTGGCGGCCGCGGCGGACGGGCTCGACGTCGACAACGCCGTGCTGCGCCGCAACCTCGGCAAGCTCGCCGACGCTCTGAGCGCGTTCCCGGTCGCCAGGACGCGGCCGTTCTTCGACGCGATGGAGAAGGCCTCCCCCGGCAGCGGCGCGCTCTATTCGGTCGCCGTCGATCCGTGGAAATGCACGGGTTGCCTCGAGTGCATCGAAGTCTGCGGACCGCATGCGCTCATCGAGCGCCAGCAGGACGCGCAATTGCTCGAGACGCTGCAGACGCGCTTCGAGTTTCTGAGCCGAACGCCCAACACGCCCGCCCGCTTCTTCGAAGAGGCGACCCAGCCCGACGGCAAGACCAAGCAGCTGATCCTCGATCGCAACGCCTATTATGCGACCACCGGCGGACACGGCGCCTGCCGCGGCTGCGGCGAGGTCACCGCGATCCGGCTCGTCACTGCGACCAACCACGCGATCCACGACAGGCGGCGCAAGGAACACCTCCGCGAGGTGGAGAGCCTGATCGCGCGGCTGAAAGCCAAGCTGCCGTCGGCGTCGAACAGCGAGCGCGATCCCAAGCGGCGCGAGCGCATGGCGCGGACCATCGCGACCCTGGAAAAGCGGCTGTACCTGCTCGAAAGCGGCCCGACGGGGAACGGGCCGGCGAGCGCCGTGATCGCCAACGCGACGGGCTGCAGCAGCGTCTACGCTTCGACGTTCCCGTTCAACCCGTACCACGACCCCTGGGTCAACAGCCTGTTCCAGGACACCCCCGCGGTCGCCAAGGGCATCTTCGAGGGCCTGAGCGCAGAGGCGAGCGGCGACATTCGGGCGCTGCGGATCGCCAAGCTCGATCTCGACGACGAATACGACCCCGACGCGCACGACCGCTTCTTCAGAACGTTCGGCTGGAGCCAGTTCACGCCGGAGGAGATGAGCCTGCTGCCGACCGTGATCAGCATGGGCGGCGACGGCGCGACCTACGACATCGGCTTCGGCGCCTTGTCGCGGCTCTTGAGCACGTCGACGCCGATCAAGGTGGTGGTGCTCAACACCGGCGTCTATTCCAACACCGGCGGACAGACCTCGACCGCGAGCCTGACCGGCCAGGACTCCGACCTCAGCCGGTTCGGCGCCGCGCATGACGGCAAGCAGGAGACCCGTAAGGAGCTGGCGCTCATCGCCGCCTTCCACCCGAGCGTGTTCGTGGTCCAGACCTCGACCGCGATGCAGACGCACTTCCTGAAGAACGTCAAGGCGTACCTGAACCACAACGATTCTCCCGCGGTGCTGGACGTCTACACGCCCTGCCAAGCCGAGCACGGCATCGCCGACGCGGCGTCGAGCCGCCACGCGCGGCTGGCGGTGGAAAGCCGCACCAGCCCGCTGTTCGTCCACGATCCGCGCGGCGGCGGCGATCTGCACGCGCGGTTCTCGCTCGACGGCAATCCGGACCCCGAAAAGGACTGGGCCACCAACACGATCGAGCACCTCGAGGGCGGCGCGACCAAGCTCATGGAGACGCCGTTGACTCCCGCCGACTTCGCGTTGACCGAAGGCCGGTTCAAGAAGCAGTTCCGCCCGCTGGCCGCCGACGCGGTCGGCGCGCCGGTGCACGAGTACGTCGAGCTGAGCAAGGCCGATCGGGCGGGCAAGACGCCGTTCGTCTGGTCGACCGACCACGACAAGAAGCTGATCAAGGTGGAGGTGTCGCAGGCGATCGTCCGCCTGGTCGAGGAGCGCCGCAAGAACTGGCGAACCTTGCAGTATCTGGCCGGCCTCGACGTCGCCAAGCTCGACGCGGACCACCGCGCCGAGCTGGAGGCGCTGCAGCGCCAGTACGGGGAAGCGCTGGAGGCGCGCGAATCCTCGATCGACTCGATCGCGCGCGCGATGTCGGAGCTGGCCGCCTCGTCCAATGCGCCTGCTTCCAGCGGCGTCGCCGCCGCCTTGACGTCGGGCGGGGCCGCGCCGGCGGCCGCGGCGACCCCGGCCGCGGCGACCGGCGGATCGGCGGTGGTGACGCTGGCGGAGGCGGACCTCGTCAAGTGCAACAATTGCAAGACCTGCTATCAGGACCTCGGCGAGCTGTTCGAAAAGGCCACGATCGTCGTCGACGGCGTCACGAAGGAAGTGGGGCGCCTCATTCCGGGCGCGCTCGAGCGCGTCAAGATCACCCCGGAACTGAGGGCCAGGGCGGCCCGTGTCGCGGCCAACTGTGACGCGGAGATCATTCATGCGAATTGACGCGGCGAGCCCCGGGGGCGCCAAACGCGACGATCTCGAGCGCTATCGCCAGGCGAGCCGCGCGCTCGAGGCGACGCAGAGCGAGATCGAGCAACTCGAGCGCAGCGAGGCGTTCGAAGTCTTCCAGAAGCAGCTCGGCCTGTTGCACAAGCGGCTGCTGAACAGCCCGCAGACGCTGCGCCAGGTGTTCATCGACGACGGCACGCAGGCCATCGTCTGGGAGTTCAAGCAGGACGCGCTCGGCGGCGACTTCACCAAGACGCTGTGGAGGCTGCTGCTGCGCGACGACGACATGAGCGCCATCCTGCTGCGCTTCGTCTGGAACCTGCCGCTCAAGTTCAAGCGCAAGTTCATCGCCGCCATCGACGCGCATCTGTCGGACCGCTACCCGATGTTCAAGGGCCTGTCGCAGGGCTGGCCGGCGCAGAACGGCATTCCGCCCTACATCCGTCCGCCCGAAGAGCGATCAAAAGACTTCGAACTCGTCAATCAGGGCTATCTCGGCTACATGAGCCTCGGCTACAGCGCCCGCGAAGTCGATCTTCTGGTGTGGCTCGAGGCGCTGCGCGACAAGCAATGCGACGACCGGCCGTGCGAAATCGGCGTGCCGAGGCCGGGCGCCGCGGCCAAGGGCGGCTGTCCGGTCAAGATCCATATCCCGGAGATGCTGGAGCTTCTGGGGACGGGCAGGTTCAAGCAGGCGCTCGAACTGATCGAAAGCTGCAATCCGCTGCCGAACGTCACCGGCCGCGTCTGCCCGCAAGAACTTCAATGTCAGGGCGTTTGCACCCTCACCGGGAGGCCGATCGAAATCGGCCAGCTCGAATGGTTCCTGCCCGAGCGCGAGCGGCTGACCAACCCGAAGGGGCCGGCCGAGCGCTGGAAGGGCTACGCCAGCCCGTGGGCGCGCGCCGAAAAGCCGCCTATCGCGGTGATCGGCTCCGGTCCCGCCGGCCTGATCAACGCCTATCTCTTGGCGGCGGAGGGTTATCCCGTCACCATCTTCGAGGCGTTCCACGAGCTGGGCGGCGTGCTGCGCTACGGCATTCCCGAGTTTCGGTTGCCCAATACGCTGATCGACGACGTGGTCGGCAAGATCAGGCTGCTGGGCGGCAAGTTCGTCACCAACTTCGTGGTCGGCAAGACCGCGACCCTCGAGGATCTCAAGGCCGCCGGATTCTGGAAGATCTTCGTCGGCACCGGCGCTGGCCTGCCGCGCTTCATGAACGTGCCGGGCGAGCACCTGCTCGGCGTGATGTCGGCCAACGAGTTCCTCACCCGCGTCAACCTGATGCAGGCGCGTATCGAGGATTACGAAACGCCGTTGCCGGAAATCGCCGGCAAGCAGGTCATCGTCATCGGCGGCGGCAACACCGCGATGGATGCGGCGCGCACCGCCAGACGGCTGGGCGGGAACGTCGCCATCGTCTATCGCCGCACCAAGGCCGAAATGCCGGCGCGCGTCGAGGAACTGCACCACGCGCTGGAGGAGGGCATCGAGCTCAAGGTGCTGCGCTCGCCCCGCGAGTTCGTCAGCGAGAAATCGCATTCGGTCTGCCACACCATCCTCGACGTCATGGAGCTCGGCCCGCCCGACGCCTCGCGCCGGCGCGCGCCGGTCGTCACCGGCAAGACCGAGACGATGCCGGTCGACCTGGTGGTCATGGCGCTCGGCAATGCGTCGAACCCGATCATCAAGGACTCCGAGCCGAACCTCCAGACCACCAAATGGGGGACGATCAGCGTCGGCGGCGGCTCGCAGAAGACCTCGCTCGACGGCGTCTATTCGGGCGGCGACGCCACGCGCGGCGGCTCGACCGCCATCAACGCGGCCGGCGACGGACAGGCGGCGGCGCGCGAGATCGTCGGCGACATTCCGTTCTCCACCGGAGAAATCAAGGAACTCGTCGAGCGCGCCGCGCGCTACACGAATCTCGGCCAGGCGCCCCAGACCATCCTCAAGAGAACGGAACTGGCCGGCGGCATCGTCGAGATCACCGTGAATTCGCCGCTGATCGCAAGGGCCGCGCAGGCCGGGCAATTCGTGCGCGCGCTGCCGACGCCGAAGGGCGAGTTCATTCCGCTGACGCTCGCCGATTGGGACGCCAAGGCGGGAACGATCGACCTCGTCATCCAGGCGATGGGCGCCAGCACCATCGGCATCAACAAGATGGCGGTCGGCGAAGCGTTCGCCGGGATTGCCGGCCCGCTCGGCCAGCCGAGCAAGTTGCATCGCTACGGGGCCGACCGGACGGTCGTGTTCACCGCCGGCGGCGTCGGCCTGCCGCCGGTCTACCCGATCATGCGCGCGCACCTGCGGATCGGCAACCACGTCACGCTGATCGCCGGCTTCCGCACCGCGAGCCTGTTGTTCTGGACCGGCGAGGGCGAGCGCGTCGACCGGCTGCAGAAGGAATTTCCGACGCTGCTCGACGTGATCTACGCCAGCAACGACGGCACCTTCGGCGTCAAAGGCTTCGTCACCGGCCCGCTGGAAGACCTGTTGAAGCGCAACGCGGCCGGCCAAGGCCGCGCAATCGCCGAGGTGGTCACGATCGGCCCGCCGTTGATGATGCGCGCGGTCAGCGACCTCACCAGGCCCTACGGAGCGCCGACGGTGGCCAGCCTGAACTCGATCATGGTCGACGCCACCGGCATGTGCGGCGCCTGCATGGTGCCGGTGACGATCGACGGCAATATGGTGCGCAAGCACGCCTGCATCGACGGGCCGGAGATCGACGCCCACATCATCGACTGGGACAAGTTCCTGCCGCGCTTCGGCCAGTTCAAGGCGCAGGAGCAGCACAGCCGGGAGCGGCACGGCCTCGCCTGAGGCCGCCGATTGGATCGACGCATGTCGTAACGCCGCGCGGCGCCCCTTCTCCCCGCTTGCGGGGAGAAGGGGGCTCGCCGCTCGACCGAATAGCAAAACGCTCTAGCCTGATAGGTTGGAGACGATCTCGTTCTCCAATACTTGCGGGAGGCGACGATGGCGACCCTACCGGCGGACGAGGACTACGCGAAGGCCGTTCTGACGATCTTCCGCGACAAGAACGTCCGGGCGGGCCAAAGCTTGCGGGCCAGTCATGTCAGCGTCGAGTTTCTCGCCCGGAACATGGGCCGGGCCGCCGATTACGAGGCGGCGCTGAGGTATTCCATGGATCGGGGATGGCTGACGCTCGAGCTCGACAGGATCCGGCTGACGAAACCCGGTTTCGCCGAACTGTAGAGGGGGGCGGGTCGGGCCGGACTCCTCGCCGCCCGCATTGACTTGCGCGGGCGGGTTGGCTCCCTTGCGACATCGATTCGGGCGGCGGGGAGAATTCCAAGTGACGTGGTTGCGCTCCCTGTCGGCGCTCAGGCCCGACAATTTCACGCTGGCGATCGTCGCCGCCGTGGGTTTCGCGAGCCTCTTGCCGGCGCGCGGCGGCGCGGCCGACGTCGTCCACGTCGCGACGATCCTGGCGATCGCGCTGCTTTTCTTCCTGCACGGCGCGCGGCTGTCGAGAGAGGCGGTGCTGTCCGGCGCGCTGCATTGGCGGCTTCACCTCGTCGTGCTGTGCGCGACCTTCGCGCTGTTTCCGCTGCTCGGCCTGGCGTTGCGCCACGCGCTCGCGTCGTGGCTGCCCGACTCCCTGCTGGTCGGCCTGATGTTCCTTTGCCTGTTGCCCTCGACCGTGCAGTCGTCGATCGCCTTCACCTCGATCGCGCGCGGCAACGTGGCCGCCGCGGTGTGCAGCGCTTCGCTGTCCAATCTGGTCGGCATTTTCCTGACGCCGGCCCTGGTCGCGTTGCTGATGAACCTGAAGGGCGGCGTGTCGCTCAGCGAGGTCGGCGCCATCGTCCTGCAATTGCTGCTGCCGTTCCTCGCCGGCCATTTCCTGCGCCCATGGATCGGCGCCTTCGTCGCGCGCCATCGCGCCGCGGTCGGCTTCGTCGATCGCGGATCGATCCTGCTGATCGTCTATCTCGCCTTCAGCGAGGCGGTCGCCAACGGCATCTGGAACGTCGTCGGCGTCGGCGACGTCGTCAAGCTCATTCTCGTCTGCGCGCTGCTGCTGGCGGTCGTGCTCGCGGCGACGACGCTCGCGGCGCGCCGGCTGGGCTTCGCGCGCGCCGACGAAATCGTCATCGTGTTTTGCGGCTCGAAGAAGAGCCTCGCCAGCGGCGTGCCAATGGCCGGCGTGCTGTTTCCGCTCGCCCAGGTCGGCGTGGCGGTGCTGCCGCTCATGCTGTTCCACCAGATTCAGTTGCTCGCCTGTGCGGCGTTGGCGCGACGCTACGCCAGCGCGAAGCCGGCCCCGGCGCGCCTTGGCGGTTGACCCGCCTGAAAAATCTTGGCTTCTCGCCCGGGCGCGGCTTAAAGAGGCGGCGCGCGAAGCGGGGCGGCTCGTCCGCGGGCTCGCGCGGCGACAATAGGCACGAAGAGGACGAACGATGGCGCGGCTGGGGATGGAAACGGGTTTGGTCGATCGCGCCGTCTACGAGCGAACGCTCGCGCGCTTCGGCGAAGCCGGGGTCGTGCTGCCGACGATCGGCGAATTGAAGGACCCCTCGACCATCCCGCCGGGGATCGCCGCCCGGCTGCGCGACATCGACCCGGACGCCGCCCATCCGCTCAATCTCTATCGCGTCCATTGGTTCAACGACGCCTCCCGGCGCGGCCGCGTCGCGACGCCGGCTGCGATCGAGCTGCCGCCCGAGCTGACCGGCGTGCCGGCGCGCATCGTGCTGGCGCTGGGCAACCGCTTTCCGATGATCCGCGCCCACAAGGTGCTGGCCGCCTACGGCTGCCTCGCGCCGCGGGTGGTGACGGGCCAGTTCGATCCGACGCGCCATCGCGCCGTCTGGCCCTCGACCGGGAATTATTGCCGGGGCGGCGTCGCCATCTCGCGCATCCTGGGTTGCCGCGGCGTCGCGGTGCTGCCGGAGAACATGAGCAAGGAGCGCTTCGACTGGCTCGAGCAATGGGTCGCGGACAAGGCCGACATCATCCGCACGCCGGGCTCGGAGAGCAACGTCAAGGAAATCTACGACGCCTGCGCGGCGCTCGACCGCGATCCCGCCAACATCATCTTCAACCAGTTCTGCGAGTTCGGCAATTACCTGATCCACCGCGTCTGCACCGGCGCGGCGATGGAGCGCGTCTTCCGCGCCCTCGCCGCGGAGCGGCCGCGAACCCGGCTCGCCGCCTACGTCTCGGCCTCCGGTTCGGCCGGGACGCTCGCCGCCGGCGATCATCTCAAACAGGCGCTCGGCGCCAGGATCGTCGCCGTGGAGGCGGCCGAGTGCCCGACGCTGCTCTACAACGGCTTCGGCGAGCACAACATCCAGGGCATCGGCGACAAGCATGTGCCCTTCATCCACAACGTGATGAACACCGACGCGCTGGTCGCCGTCAGCGACCATGCGACCGACACGCTGATGGTCTTGTTCAACACCGAGGAGGGCCGCCGCTACCTCACGGAGCGGCGCGGCGTCGATCCGGCCCTCGTCGCCGAGCTCGGCAATTTCGGCCTCTCCAGCATCTGCAACCTCGTCGCCGCCATCAAGACGGCGAAGTATTTCGATCTCGGGCCGGACGACGTCATTCTCACCGTCGCGACCGACGGCGCGGACATGTACGGCAGCGAAATCCGCAAGGCGATGGTGCGCCATTTCGGCAATCGCTTCGACGCGGTCGCCGCCGGCGAAACTTTTGGCCGTTCGCTCGCCGGCGCGGGCGTCGACCATATGCTGGAGCTCAGCCACGTCGACCGCAAGCGGGTGTTCAATCTCGGCTATTTCACCTGGGTCGAGCAACAGGGGGTGTCGCTCGAGGAATTCCAGGCGCGTTCGCGCCAATCCTTCTGGGACGGCCTGCTCGACCTTGCGCCCGCCTGGGACGCGATGATCGCCGAATTCAACGCCAAGAGCGGCGCCGCCGCCAAGCTGTCATGAGCGAGGCCGACGCTTGGCCGATCTTCGTTTGTCACGGCTGCGGCGCAAGAGTGGACATCGCCCGCCGCTTGCCGTTCGCCTGCCCCAACGCCGCAGCGGCGCAAGACGACGCCGATCATGTGCTGGTCGCCGTCGTGGACGGGCGGGGCCTCGCCGTCGGGCGCGAAGCGAACCCGTTCCTGCGCTACCGCCAGTGGCTGACGCCGTACCGGCTCGCCCGCGCGGCGGGCCTTGGCGACGACGCCTGGGCCGAGCTCGTCGGCGAACTCGACGCCGCGCTGCTGGCGGTCGACGGGCGCGGCTTCCGCCTCACCCCGATGACCCGCCAGCCGGCGCTGGCCGAGGCGCTCGGCCTCGACCACGACCTCTGGGTCAAGGACGAGACCGGCAATGTCTCCGGCTCGCACAAGGGTCGCCACCTGATGGGCGTGATGCTGTACTTGCGCGTGCTGGAGCGCGCCCGCCTGCCGGCCGGCGAGGGCCTGCGGGCGCGGCGCCTGGCGATCGCCTCCTGCGGCAACGCGGCGCTCGCGGCGGCGACGATCGCGCGCGCCGCCGCTTGGCCGCTCGACGTCTTCATTCCCGCCGACGCAGAGAGCGAAGTCGTGCGGCGCCTCGGCGATCTCGGCGCCGCGGTCGGCGTCAGCGAGCGCCGCGCCGGCGAAGCGGGCGACCCGTGCGTTCGCGATTTCCGCCGCGCGGTCGCCTCCGGCGCCATTCCGTTCGGCGTGCAGGGGCCCGACAACGGCCTCGCCGTCGAAGGCGCCCGCACGCTCGCCTTCGAGATGGCCGAACAGCTCGGCGCCGAGGGCGCCGCGGTCGACGCGATGTTCGTGCAGGTCGGCGGCGGGGCGCTGGCCAGCGCGCTCGCGCAAGGGCTCTCCATGGCGGTCGCGGCGGGCCTGCTCGGCCGTCCGCCGCGGCTCGTCGCCGTGCAGACGGCGGGCTGCGCCCCGCTGGCGCGCGCCTGGCGGCGCCTCGCCGGCGTCGACCTCGACGAAGCGGCTCGCCACCGCTCTTCGTTCATGTGGCCGTGGGAGAGCGTGCCGGCCAGCCTCGCCCACGGCATTCTCGACGACGAGACCTACGATTGGTGGGAAGTCGCCAAGGCGATGCGCGAGACGGACGGCGACGCGGTGGTGGCGGACGAGGACGCGGTCGGCCGGGCGCTTCGCCTCGCCCGCGCCCATACCGGCATAAACGTGTCGGCGACCGGCGCGGCCGGGCTCGCCGGGGCGCTGAGCGCGGTCAGGCCGCAAGAATCGCTGGCCGTCGTGTTTTCCGGCGTCGAGCGCCAGGCGGGCGGGTGAAACGCGCCGCTCGTGCGATCAGGCCGACAGGTCGGGCGAGACGGTCGGCGCCTCGGACGGCGCCAGCGGCACGCAACAGCCCAGCACGGGGCAAAGCGAGACGCATTGCGGCTCGTCATGGAATCCTTTGCATTCCGTGCACTTGTCCGGGTCGATCACGTAGACGAGGCTGCCCATGGAGATCGCCTCGTTCGGACAGTCCAATTCGCAGGCGCCGCAACTGGTGCACAGGTCGGCGATGATCTGATACGCCATGGTCTCCTCTCCAACTCCAAAATGTCGCCGATCAAGCACGCCATCGAGCGTCTTTCCAGCACAATCGTCGCGACTTGGCCAGGGCGGGCGCGAGGGCCGCGAGGGCTTGCGCGCCGCCTTCGAGACGGGCGCGATAGGCTCTTGCGCGAAGCCGGCATAAGCATTTCATGAGCCGGCGAGGAGAACGCGATGGATCGTCGGACGTTCAACAAGTTTCTGGGAAGCGGGCTCGCCGTCGCCGCGACGCCGCTGGCGTTGGGCGCTCGCGCCGCCGAGCCCTTGAAGGTCGGCTTCGTCTATTACGGCCCGGTGGGCGATTTCGGCTGGACCTATCAGCACGACGTCGCCCGCAAGGAGGTGGAGGCGCATTTCGCCGGCGCGGTGAAGACGGCTTACGTCGAGAACGTTGCCGAGGAGCCGGACGCCGAGCGCGTGATGTCCGACCTCGCCGCCAAGGGCGCCGAGCTGATCTTCGCCACCTCGTTCGGCTACATGAACTACGTCATCGCCGCGGCGAAGAAATTCCCCGCCGTCGCGTTCGAGCACTGCGCCGGCTACAAGCGCGCCGCCAACGTCTCGACCTACAACATCCGCTTCTACGAGGGGCGCTTCGTGCAGGGCGTCATCGCCGGCAAGATGAGCAAGACGGGCGTCGCCGGCTACGTCGGCTCGATCGCGGCGCCGGCAGTCGTGCAGGGCATGGACGCGTTCATGCTCGGCATGCGCAGCGTCAATCCGACGGCGCGGCTGAAGTTCATCCTGATCAATTCCTGGTACGATCCGGGCAAGGAAGGCGACGCCGCCAAGGCGCTGATCGACCAGGGCTGCGACGTCATCACCCAGCAGACCGATTCGCCCGCCCCGTTGCAGGTCGCCGAGAGCCGCGGCGTCAAGGCGTTCGGCGAGGCCACCGACATGGCGAGGTTCGCGCCTCACGCGCAACTCACCGCCGACGTCAACGTCTGGGGGCCCTACTACATCAGGCGCGTCCAGGCGTCGCTGGACGGGACGTGGAAGAGCGAGGACGTTTGGGGCGGCTTCGCCTCGGGCATGCTGAGGATGTCGCCGTTCGTCGACATGCCGGACGAGGTGAAGGCGCTGGCGCTAAAGACCGTCGACGACATCGCCTCCGGCAAGCAGAAGATCTTCGTCGGCCCGCTCGTCGACCAGACGGGCGCGGTAAAACTGCCCGCCGGCCAGGCGATGGACGACGCCGCGCTCGCCGGCCTGCAATGGCTGGTCCAGGGCGTCGAAGGCAAGCTGAGCTGACCCTTGTAGACGCGCGCGTCGAGCGCGTCCGGCGCGAAGCGCCTCGTTCCGCCGATGTCTAGGCGGCGGAACGAGCGCGGCCGGCGGCCGCGCCTACAATGGCGTCCTCGCGATTGATCGATTTGCGGATTCTTTCTGCCACCGCTATGCCCGCTCGATCTCTCTCGAAGGCGCAGCGCCATGGTTCAGTTGGTTCCCCTTCCCTTCGGCGTTCTGATCGCCCGGCTGTTCCGCGAGTTGGAGCAGAAGCGCTCGGCCTTCGATTTGCCCGCGCAGCGCTTCGTTCAGGGCTATCCCGGGCGCGACCTTTCCGTCGCCTTTCACGGCCGTCGCGCCTCGACCCCGTTCGGCCCCGCCGCCGGCCCGCACACCCAGATGGCCCAGAACATCGTGCTGTCCTGGCTCGCGGGCGGCCGCGTCATCGAATGCAAGACCGTCCAGGTCAAGGACGACATCGAAGTGCCGCGGCCGTGCATCGACATGGGAACGGTCGGCTTCAACGTCGAATGGTCGCAGGAGCTCAACCTCGACCAGTCGCTGGAGGAATACGTCAAGGGCTCGATGCTGATCGAGATGCTGAAGGCCTCAGGCCTCGCCCCCGGTTTGGGGGAAACGGTGTTCGATATGAGCGTCGGCTACGATCTCGCCGGCGTCCGCTCCGCCAAGGTCGGCGCCTTCCTCAAGGGCATGATGGACGCGAGCAAGGTGATCGAACGCCTGCGCGCCGAGATTCCCGACGCCTGGCGCCATCTGCGCGACCTGCCCTTCACGACCCGCGTTTCCGACACGCTGACCTTGTCGACCTTCCACGGCTGCCCGCCCGAGGAGATCGAGGCCATCGCCCGATACCTCATCGCCGAGGTCGGCCTCGACGTGGTCGTCAAGCTCAACCCGACCTTGCTCGGTCGCGAAGAACTCGACTCCATCCTTTACGACCGCATGGGCTATAGCGACATCAAGGTTCCCGACGCGGCCTTCGCCAAGGACGCCAGTTGGGAACAGATCGCCGGCATGGTGGAGCGCCTCGGTCCGCTGGCGCAGGCGCTGGGGCGCGGCTTCGGCGTCAAGTTCTCCAACACGCTCGTCGTCGAAAACCACAAGAGCTTTTTCCCGGCCAGCGAGCGCCTGATGTACCTTTCCGGGCCGCCGCTGCACCCGCTGGCCATCGCTCTCGTCAGACGGTTCCGGCGGACTTTCGGCGATCGCTTCCCCATCTCGTTCTCCGCCGGCATAGACGAGGTCAATTTCGCCGACGCGGTGGCGCTCGGCCTGCAGCCGGTCACCGTCTGCACCGATCTCCTGAAGCCCGGCGGCTACCGGCGCGGCTGGCGCTACTTAAGCGATCTCGTCAAGCGCATGGAGGCGGTCGGCGCGCCGGACATCGACAGCTTCGTCTTGCGCGCGCACGGCCAAGCCGAGGCCGCGTTCGCCGGGCTCTCTTTGACGGACGAGCGCCGCGCTGCGTGCCGCGCCGCGCTTCAGCGCGGCGGTGACTTGCGCGCCGCCGCGGGCGACGCCTTCCCCGCCTGGGTTTCTGCCGCGCGGCTGCTCAACACCGAAGTCTACGCCGAGCGCGCGCTCGCCGATCGCCGCTACGGCGCCGCCGAGAACGCCACGCCGCCGAAAAAGATCGGCAGCGCCCTGGTGCTGTTCGACTGCCTGACCTGCGACAAGTGCATTCCGATCTGCCCCAACGACGCGAACTTCAGCTTCGTCATCCCGCCGGGCGAATTCCCCGTCGAACGATTGACGCCGAGCGGCGACGGCTGGACCGTCGAGACCGTCGGGGCGCTGCGTCTCGCCAAGCCGAGGCAGATCGGAACCTTCGCCGACGTGTGCAACGAGTGCGGCCATTGCGACGTGCTGTGCCCCGAGGACGGCGGCCCCTACCTGACGAAGCCGCTGTTCTTCGGCAGCCTCGAATCCTGGGCGGCCTCGCCCCATCGCGACGGCTTCGTGTTGGAAAGGAGCGCGAACGGCGTCGTCATGCGCGGCCGCTTCGGCGGGCGCGCCGTGACGATGGAACGCGGCGACGGCCGGGTTCGCTACAGCGGCGACGGCTTCGACGTCGTCTTCGATCCGAGCGACGTCGCCGCGACCGCCAAGGGAGAAGCCGACGGTCCCGTCGACCTGACGCCGCTGCGCATCATGAGCCAGATTCTCGACGCGGTCAGCGCTCCGCAGGCGATCAATTACGTCAGCGCGGCGCTGGAGCGCGCGGCGGCAGGCTGAGTTGCATCAACTCCTCGCCGGGCTCGTAAGCACGCGGCCGGGGAACGGGCGCGGCGCGCTCAGGGCGCCGTGGTCGAGCACGAGATGGCCGTGGATCCAGACCATGTCGATCCCGATCGGCCGGATCGACGGCTCGAGGTAGTCGTTGCGCTCGGCGACGGTCTCCGGATCGAACAGCGTCAGCGAGGCGTCCGCCCCGACCTTGAGCGTCGGATCGGGCAGATTGAGGAAGCGGCACGGCAGCGTCGCCATCCGCCAGACCATCTGCGCCAAGGGAATGCCCATTTCGCGGCTCATGCGCAGCGCCTTGGGAAATGCGCCGAGCGAGCGCGGGTGCGGCTTCTGTCCGGGCCCCGGCATCAGCCCGTCGGTGCAGATCGCCATGGTCGGCCGGCGGAAGAAACGCTCCATCGTCGCGTCGTTGCCGTAATGGGTGATGATGGCGATCTCGCCGTCGTTGGCGGCGTAGAAATCGAACACCGCGGCGAACGCGGCGTCGCTGGTCAGATCGGCGGCGCCGGCGGCGCGCGCGACGTCGCCGAGGCGCCGCCCGAGCCAGGCGTCGCCGACGCCCGGCTTGACGCCGGCGATCTGGACGCCGCCGAGCCCGCCGCAGAAATGGACGAAGTTGTCCCAGCTCGTAAAGTCGGTGCGCATCTTGTCGATCATCGCGCGGCGCAGCGCCGGGTCGGCGAGACGCGCCAGGAACTCGCCGCGCCCGCCGGCGCGCGCCTCCGGCGGGAAGATCGCGTCGCCGGTGGTGGAGCCGGCGGTGTAGGGATACATGTTCTCCATGGTGGGGATGAGCGAGGCGGCGTCGGCGAGAATGCTCTCGAATTCGCCGATGCGATCGTAATTCTGCGCCCCGGCGATCTTGGAGTGCTCGTTGCAGTAGGCGCCGCCGCCGTCGACCGCCGCCTCCACCACCTCCTTGACGCTGGCGATGATGTTGTCGCTCTCCGAGCGCAGGTGGGGAAAGAGGGCGCCGGGCTTGACCCGGTTGAAGGCGCGCACCAGCGCCGTGAGCTCGCGCTGGTCGCAGTAGACCGCGGGGTTGTAGACGAGCCCGGTCGACAGCCCGAGCGTCAGCGGCGCCTCGCGGCGCACGACCTCGGCCATCGCCGCGATCTCGGCGTCGGTCGCGACCCGCGCGACGTTGCTCATGACCACCCGGCGCACCGCCGAATGGCCGAGATAGAGCCCCATGTCGGTGACCGAGCGGCCGCGATGCCAAGCGAGGAACTCGGCGACCGTGCTCCACGTCCATTCGCCCGCAATCGCGCCGTCGAGCGGCTTGAGCTGCGCCGCGTATTGAGAGCGCTGCGCCTCGGCGACGGGCGCCGGGGAGAGGCCGTCGACGCCGCAGATGCGCTTGGTGACGCCGCCGAGGATGGCGAGCTCGCAGGCGACCGGCAGGCCGCTGGCGCCGAGCGCCGTTCCGCCGAGGGCGCCGTGATTGTGGGTGTCGACGAAGCCCGGCGCGAGCGCGCGTCCCTTCGCGTCGATCACCCGGTCGGCCGTCTGGGCTTGCGACAGGTCCACTGCGCCCAGCGCGGCGATGACGTCGTCTTCGATGAGCGCGTCGCCGAGAAACGGCGGCGTCACGCCGTCGCCGGTGACGATGCGCGCGTTGCGGACGAGCTGGCGCATCACTCCGCCAGTTCGCTCACCAGCCGCAGCAGCACCGCGGCGCCGGCGGCGAGATCGTCGGGGCCGGTGTATTCCTCGATGTTGTGGCTGACGCCGCCGGCGCTGGGGACGAAGATCATGCAGGCGGGGCAGACCGCCGCCAGCATCTGCGCGTCGTGACCGGCGCCGCTCGGCAGCCGCCTTACCGCCAGGCCGGCCTCCTTGGCGATCGCCTCGACGCGCGCCACCAGATGCGGCGCGAAGGCGACGGGATCGAAGCGGGCGAGCGTGCGCCGCGTCACCGCGACGCCCTCGGCCGCGGCGGTCTCGGCGACGAAGGCGGCGAGGCGGCGCTCCGCCTGCTCGAGCTTGTCGTTGTCGGTGTTGCGCAGATCGACCGTCATCACGGCGCGGTCGGCGACGACGTTGACGAGGTTGGGCGACAATGTCAGCGCGCCGACGGTCGCCACCTGATCGGCGCCGATCTCCAGCGCCAGCTTGCGAACGAAGACGGCGACCGCGGCGGCGACGTAAGCAGCGTCGCGGCGCATCCGCATCGGCGTGGTGCCGGCGTGGTTCGATTGGCCGGCGAAGGTGAACTCGCTCCACGAAATCCCCTGCACGCCCTCGACCGCGCCGATGCGAAACCCTTCCGCCTCCAGCACCGGTCCCTGCTCGACGTGCAGCTCGACGTAGGCGTGGACCTTCGGTTTGCCGACCGGAGCGGCGCCGGCGTAGCCGATGCGCGAAAGTTCCTCGCCGGCGACCGCGCCGTCGACGCCCTTCGTCGCCAGCGCCTGCTCCAGCGGCAGGACGCCGGTGAAGACGAGGCTGCCGAACATGTCGGGCTGGAAGCGCGAGCCTTCCTCGTTGGTGAAGAAGGCGACCGCCAGCGGGCGCCGGGTGACGATGGAAGCGTCGTCGAGCGAAGAGAGAACCTCCAGGCCGGCCAGCACGCCGAGCGCGCCGTCGTAGCGCCCGCCGGTCGCCACCGTGTCGATATGGCTGCCCATCATCACCGGCGCGCCGTCCTCCTTGCCGGCGCGCACCGCCACGACGTTGCCGATCGCGTCGATCGAGACGGCGAGACCTTGCTCGCGCATCCAGCGCACCACGAGGTCGCGGCCCGCCTTGTCGGCGTCGCTCAGCGCCAACCGGCAGACGCCGCCGCCGGGCAGCGCGCCCATCTCGGCCAATTGTGCGAGGCGCGACGACAGGCGGGCGCCGTCAACCCTGAGATTGTGTCGCATCCAAGCGCTCTCCGCTCGCCGCGTCGCCGCCCGCCCCTGAAGCGGGCGCTTCGTTGCGCGGTCGGCGGGCAGTGAAACACTTGTTTCGTCGTTGCGTCCAGACAAAATTCATGTTTCTTATCGTTTGCATGACCCCGCGGTTGGAACAGACGATCAGGACATTCTACGATCGGCTGCCGGCCGGCGAACGCAAGCTCGCCGACGTCGTCCTCGAGATGCGAGGCGAGCTTGCGGGGTATTCGGCGACCGAGCTCGCCGAGAGCGCCGGTGTCTCCAAGGCGACTGCGAGCCGCTTGGTGCGCCGCCTCGGGTTCAGCGACTACCAGGAAATGCGCCAGCAGGCGCGCGCCGGCGCGGCGAACGGATCGCCGTTGGCCGAGATCGCTCGCGCGCGCGCCAAGAAGGGCGCGCTCGGACAGCATCTCGACCACGATGTCGCCTGCCTGACCGCGGCGTTCGAGGGGGTTTCCACCGACCTCGCCCGGCGCGCCGTCGCGATCCTGGCCAAAGCGGATCGGATCTGGGTCGTCGGGTTCCGCAACAGCTATGCGCTGGCGCTTTACGCGCGCGAACTGCTGGCGCAGGTGAAACCCGACGTGCGGCTGCTGCCGGCGCCGGGCCAGACCGTCGCCGAGGAGCTGTCGGCGCTCGCCGAGGGCGACACGGCGCTGGCGCTCGGCTTTCGCCGCCGTCCGCAGGGATTCGGCGAAATTCTGCGCGCCGCCGCCGAGGCCAAGGCGCGCATCGTTCTGATCGGCGACCCGTCGCTGGGCGATCTCGACAAGCACGCTGAGATCACCTTTCGCTGCCCGAGCCGCGGGGCCGGACCGTTCGACACCTACGTGGTCCCGATCAGCCTCTTGAATTTCCTCTGCTCGGGGGTCGCCTTGGCGCTAGGCGAAGCGGCGCAGAAGCGGCTTCGGCGCAGCGAGCGGCTGCACGAGCGGTTCGCCGACTTCAGCCTCTGAACGCCAAAGGGGATCGCGACATTGGCCCATGCGCACGACAGAGACCCGAGCGGGACAGGCGTCATGAAGACCATCAGCTTTCGTCTCAACGGAGAAGCCCGCCGCATCGAGACCTGGCCCGAGGAGCCGCTGATCGACGTGCTGCGCCAAACCTTCAAGCTGAAATCCGTCAAGGCGGGCTGCGCGCCGCAGAAGGAGTGCGGCAGTTGCGTCGCGCTCATCGACGGCGTTCCCAAGGTGACGTGCTCGGTGCGCATCGCGCAGGTGGAAGGGCGCGCCATTCTCACGCTCGAAGGCGTTTCCGACAACGAGCGCCGCCTCTACGCCGACGCCTTTCAGGTCGCCGCCGGGCTGCAATGCGGCTTCTGCACGCCGGGGCTGGTGCTGCGCATCAAGTGGATGACCGACCAGGGGCGCCAGTTGTCCCGCGCGGAAATCGCCCGGGCGCTCGACGGACATCTGTGCCGCTGCACCGGATACGTGAAGATCATCGACGCGGTCGAATTGATCCAAGCGGCCAAGCAGGGCGGCGCCCTGCCGGCGGCGGTCGAGGACGGCGGCGTCGGCGCGCGGCTCAGGCGCTACCAGGGCGGCGAACTGGCCCTCGGCGCGCGCCCCTTCGTCGCCGACATCGACGTCTCCGGCATGCTGCACGGCGTCGTCGTGCTGTCGAAGCACGCGCGCGCCCGAGTCACACGGATCGACGTGGCGAAAGCGCTCGCCCTTCCCGGCGTCGCCGCGGTGGCGACCGCCAGGGACGTGCCGGGCGAGCGCTGGGTCGGCCAGATTTACAAGGATTGGCCCTGCTTCGTCGCCGAGGGCGAGGAAGTGCGCTGCGTCGGCGACGTGGTGGCGGCGGTGGCCGCCGAGAGCACGCGCGTCGCCCGCCAGGCGGCGAGCCTCGTCGAGGTCGAGTACGAGCCGCTGGCGCCGGTGCTCGACCCCGCCGAAGCGATCAAGCCAGGGGCGCCGCAGGTCAACCCCAGACACGAGAATGTCCTGTCGGTGACGCGCTATGCCAGGGGCGACGTGGAGGCGGCGCTCGCCCAATCGGCGCACGTGGTCGGCGGCGTCTGGACGACGCAGCGCATCGAGCATCTGTTCCTCGAGCCCGAGGCGGCCCTGGCCGTGCCGCTGCCCGACGGCCGTCTCCACTTCTACAGCCAGGGCCAGGGCATCTTCGAGGATCGCCGACAGGTCGCCTCGGTGCTCGGCGAACCCGAGGAGCGGCTGTTCTTCGAGCTCATGCCCAACGGCGGCGGTTTCGGCGGCAAGGAGGACATGACGATCCAGGCGCAAACCGCGTTGCTGGCGCGCATGACCGGGCGCCCGGTGCGGATCGAGCTCAACCGCGAGGAATCGATCCTGATGCACCCCAAGCGCCATCCTCTGACGATGACCTACACGGTGGGCTGCGACGCGGACGGCCGGCTGACGGCGGCCAAGGTGGATATGCTCGGCGATTCCGGCGCCTACGCCTCGGTGGGCGGTAAGGTGCTGGAACGGGCCGCGGCGCACGCTTGCGGGCCCTACCGGATGCCGGCGCTCGCCATCGAGGCCGTCGCCGCCTACACCAACAATCCGCCGTGCGGCGCGATGCGCGGCTTCGGCGCCAACCAGGCCAGTTTCGCTATCGAGGGCTGTCTCGACCTGCTCGCCGCCAAAGCCGGCCTCGACCGCTGGGAAATGCGCTGGCGCAACATTTTGCGCGTCGGCGACGTCTTCACCACCGGGCAGGTGCTGGAAAAGTCGGTGGGCGTCGAGAAGACGCTGCTGGCGGTGAAAAGCGCCTACGACGCGGCGCGCGCTCAAGGGCGCGCCGTCGGCATCGCCTGCGCCATCAAGAACGTCGGGCTCGGCAACGGCGCGATCGAATACGGAAAATCCCGGCTGGCGGTGCACAGCGACGGCACGGTCGACCTCCATACCGGCTTCACCGAAATGGGCCAGGGGCTGCTGACCATCCTCACCCAGTGCGCGGTCGAAGTGACGGGACTGCCCGCCGGAATATTCCGCCCGCAGGTCAACACCCGCTACGAATTGGGCGGCGGCCAGACGACGGGTTCGCGCGGCAGCCTGATCGCCGGGCGGGCGGTGATCGACGCGGCCGAGAAGCTCAAGGCGGACCTCGACGGCGGGCTCACTCTCGCCGACCTCGCCGGCCGCGTTTATGCGGGCGAGATCCGGATCGACGACACGACCGCGCCCGGCGAGCTGAAGAACGGCAAGATCAAGACCCATACCACCTTCGGCTGGGCGACCCAGGTGGTGGTGCTCGGCGAGAACGGCGCTCTTCAGCGGGTGATCGCCGCCCACGACGTCGGCCGCGCCTTGAACCCGCAGCAATGCGAGGCGCAGATCCAGGGGGCGGTGCACATGGGGCTCGGCTACGCCCTGACCGAGGAGCTTCCGTGCAAGGACGGCAGGCCGGTCACCTTCAAGCTGCGCGAGATCGGCGTCCTGCGCGCCCAGCACATGCCTGAGGTCGAGGTCATCCTGGTCGAAGACCCGGAGCCGGAAGGTCCGTTCGGCGCCAAGGGGGTCGGCGAGATCGGCCTCGTTCCCACCGCGGGCGCCGTGGCGGGGGCGCTGGAGGCCTATGACGGCGTGCGGCGCACGCGCCTGCCGATGAAGGATTCGCCGGCCGCGCGCGCCATCAATCTCGGCCGCATTGCCGACGCCGACCGCGACCAATGGCATTGAGCCGCGCGATCGAAGTCGGCCCCGACCGCCACGGCCGCCGCGTGGCGATCGTCGACGGCCGCGTCGCCGCCGCCGCGCCCGCCGGCGCGGCGCGCCTCGCCTGCCCCGAGGGCGAGATCGCGCCGGGCGCGGTCTGCGCCCACACCCACATGTACAGCGGCCTTGCGCCGTACGGCATGACGCCGCCGGCGCCGCCGCCGGAGACTTTCCTGCAGATCCTGGAACGGGTGTGGTGGCGCCTCGACCGCGCGCTCGACGCTCGAATCCTGCGCGCCGCGGCGCGCGACTACGCGGCGCGCGCGCTCATCGCCGGCACGACGACGCTGGTCGACCACCACGAATCGCCCAAGCTGATCGAGGGCTCCCTGGCGATCCTCGCCGAGGCCTGCGAGGAACTCGGGGTGCGCGCGCTTCTCTGCTACGGCGCGAGCGAGCGCAATTTCGGCCGCGCCGAGGCGCAGCGGGGCCTGGCCGAGTGCCGCCGCGTCGCGCCGACCCCGCTGGCGCGCGGCCTCGTCGGGCTGCACGCGAGTTTCACCGTGTCCGACGAAACGCTTCGCGAGGCCGGCGACCTCGCTCGCGAGCTCGGCACGGTCGTGCATGTCCACGTCGCGGAGGATCGGGCCGACGTCGAGGATGCGCGCCGGCGCGGCGCGGCCGGGCCGCTCGAGCGCCTGCTGTCGCTCGACGCGCTGCCGCCCGGCTCCATCCTCGCGCACGGCGTTTGCCTCAGCGAGGATGAAGCGCGCCTCGCCTCCGCCGCCGGCTGCTGGCTCGTGCACAATCCGCGCTCCAACGAAGGCAACCGCGTCGGCTACGCGCGGGCGCTCTCCGCGGCCAGCAGAGTGGCCCTGGGCGCCGACGGCTGGAACGCCGACATGGCGCAAGAGGAGGCGGCGTTGCTGCGCCTCGCCGAACGGCACGGCGACGCCGGCGTCGGCGGCCGGCTGGCGGCCGGCGGCGTCTTGGCGGCGGAGCGCTTCGGCGCCGTCGCCGAGGCGCTCGCGCCCGGCGCGCTGGGCGACCTCGTCGTGCGGGAGGAGGGCAAAGTGCGCCACGTGGTGGTCGACGGCCGGCAGGTGGTCGAGGACGGCGCGTTGACGAGCGGCGACCTCGATGCCATCGCCGCCGCCGCGCGCGCCCAAGCGGCGCGCCTATGGAGCCGCATGGCGACGATCTGAGCGGGACGGTTTTTCAGCGCGCCAGTGTTGGACGCCTATTGGGGATCGGTCGCGACGCCGATTCGCCACAACGACCCGATCAGCGTCGATCGGGACCCCGCCAAGTCGTCAGTCCGTCGTTCTATCGCAGCCGCTTATACAGAACCGGCGCGGGGTTCGCAGGACGTTGCTGATTTGCAGTCCTTGACGCTTGCCGCGGCTCGTCACTCGCCGAGCAGGCTGTCGTCGCCGGCGAACAGAGCTTCGAGCAGCTTGCGCTCCCGACCGACGACCAAGCCGAGGAACTCGTGGGCGTCGCCCATTCTCGTGAACGCCTTGTGACCCCGCTGCAGGAAGTCCTGAAGTTCGCCGAGGCCGGCCAGTTGCGCGGGCTTGCGCATCAGCGACAAGGTGGTCCCGAGGAAGGGTTTGCGGACGAGGCGGTCGAGCGACTGACCGAGATTCTCGATGAGATCGATCTGCCGCTCGCGGTCGGCGCGCCGGTCGGCCTTGCGATAGGCGGCCCCGTAGGTCGCCGCCGAGAGCCCGTTGGCCTTCGCCGCCAGCGCCTTCGCCACGGCGAAATCGAGTTCCTCGGACAGCGCCTCCAACTCGATGGCCTCCGCCACGATCTCGAGGCCGGCGGCGGACAGCACCAGCTTCATCGTCGGCACGACCCGCCTGACGTTCGCGTCGAGCTTGGTGAGGTCCTCGGAGCCGTAGAGGTCGGTGAGAAAGAAGGTGGCGGCGAGCCCCATGCGCGGGTTCGCGAGCAGGTCGGCGTGAGTGCGCGCGAGCCGCACGGCCTGCCAGGCGCGCAGCCGTAGCCGCGCCGCGTCGAGCTTGGGGTCATCGACTGCGGCTTCCCGCAGCGCTGCGACGCGGTCGAGTTGGCGCGTCAGCCGCTCGACGACGTCCTCTGGCTCATTCATGAACGCTTGCCTGCGCCAAACCACAAACCATCCCCAGGCGCCGAGCCCGCGTGTTCGATCCAGGGGCGGAGCCGACACGCCGAGTTCGAATCCCGGGCGCCATCAGATCACCCGAAATCCGCCGATTGTCCAGCAGCGCAATCGCGCAGTTGCGGCGCCCTGTCCGGGCGGCGTCCCTTTCCAGGGAAGCGGCCGCATAGCGCCTGACGCCGCTTGGGGGACGCCTTTTGACTTTCCCCGCGCGTTGCAACCACTATGATGAAACGGATCTCGGTTTTCGTGAGCGGGGACGATGGCGCACAGCGAACGCATGGACTCGGTCGACGTCACCTGGCTGCGCATGGATCGGCCAGCCAACCTGATGATCATCGTCGGCGTGCTGATTCTCGCCGCGCCGGTGGACGTCAAGCGGCTCGAAGCGACGCTCGCCAGCCGGATTCTCAGCTATCCCCGCTTCAGAAAGCGAGTCGAGACTCGCACGGACGGCTTATACTGGTGCGACGATCCGCATTTCGACATCGCGCACCACATCAAGCGAACTCGCCTTCCCGGAGGAGCCGGCAAAGCCGAGCTGCAGCGCTTCGTCGCCGACCTTGCGGGGCGGCCGCTCGACCGCGCGCACCCGCTCTGGGAATACCAAATCGTCGAGGACTATGATGGCGGCGCGGCTGTCGTGATGCGGATGCATCACGCCATCGCCGACGGTATCGCGCTCGTCAAAGTCCTGTTGTCGCTGACCGACGATCGCCCCGATGCGCCAATGGAGAGGGGCAAACGCGACGTTCGCAAGGGAACGCGGGCCGGCTTTGCCTTGGAAGACAGCTTCGGACTGGCGGGACGGCTGGTCGGCGGCGGACTGCGGGTGTCCGACGAAGCCTTGAAGGTCGCGCTCGACGTCGTCGCGCATCCAACCCGCGCGGCCGACTACCTTCGTCAAGGCTCCGGCGTGGCGGGGGAACTCGCCTATCTCTTGTTCATGCCCACCGACACCCCCACCCGCTTCAAGGGCGTGCCGCTCGGCGACAAGCGGGTCGCCTGGGCCGATCCCATTCCTCTGCCTGAGGTCAAGGCGGTGAGCCGAGCGCTGGGCTGCTCGGTGAACGACATGCTGCTCGCGGCGATCGCCGGGGCCCTCAAGGGATACTTGGAGGAGAAAGGCGACGCCACCCGTGGCGTCGAAGTGAGGGCGTTGGTGCCGATCAATCTTCGTCCGCCGGGAAGCGGCGAAGAGCTGGGAAACCGGTTCGGCATTATCGCCGTCGAATTGCCGGTCGGATTCGAGAGCCCGCTCGAGCGCCTCTATGAGGTGCGCCGCCGCATGGAGGCGCTGAAGACGTCCTACGAGCCATCGGTGACCTTGGGACTGTTCGCCGGACTCGGCTATGGGCCGCAGGTCGTCCAGGACAAACTGTTCGACCTCCTGCTCAGCCGCGCGACCGCGGTGATGACGAACGTGCCTGGGCCGCAGCAGCCGCTCTATCTCGCGGGCTCCGAACTGAAACAGATGATGTTCTGGGTGCCGCAGTCCGGCAACATCGGGATGGGCGTGTCGATTCTGTCCTTCAACGGCGAGGTTCATTTCGGCCTCGTCACCGACGCCGCCCTCGTGCCCGATCCGGAGGCCATCATCGCGCGGTTCGCGCCGGAATTCGAACGCTTGCTGTATTTCGTGCTGATGGGCGCATGGGGCGAGGGCCCTGCGCCGGATCGCGCAGCAGAGCCCGTCGTCCCGCGCCAGCAAACGCGCGCAGGGCGAAAGCCCGGTCCCGCCAAACGTCCGCGAGCTCCCGCTTGATCAATCTTCGAGTTCGGATTTCGCCAGCTCGGCGTCGAGCCGCTCCATCGCGTCGGCGGCCGGACACTTGGCGGCCTCCTCGCACAGGCTCGTCGCGCGCGCCAGCTTGGCCTTGCCGAACATCATGACGAGCCCATTGGCGTATTCGATGCGGGCGATCGCCGAATGCGGGTTGAGCTTGAGCGCGGCTTCATAATGTTTGACCGCCTCATCCGAATTGGCGCCGTAAGTCAGGCCGCCGAGCATGGCGCCGACCTTGTTGATGATTTCGGCGTGATAGGCGCCAAACGCGATGTGCGCGTCGGCGTGGCGCGGTTCAAGTCTGATCGCCTGCTCCAGGCTGGCTCTGACCTTGCCGCCCAGGCCCGCCGCCAGCGCTTTCAGGACCGAAATCCCCTGGCTGTATCGGCCGAGCGCCTGCGCATGGAAATACCAGGCGTTGACGATGGACTTGTCGCGGGCGAAGACAGACTCGGCCCGCTCCGCCGATTCGAGGAACAGCGCGAGCTTGGCGGATTCGCTGGTCTCAAGATAGGTGGCGTAAATATTGGCCGCCTTGTTCGCGACGACGTAACCGAGCGGCCCGACCGCGAGACCGAGTTCGACGGCCTGGCCGAAATCGCCGCGATGGTAGGCGCGCCAAGCGTCCTGAAGCTTGGCGGTCGCTTGTTCGAGCGACCCCGAAGGCGCGAATTCCCGATGCCTCTCGACCAGCGTCTTCAGCTCGCCCAGCGTCGGATAGGGCTCGCAATCGCCGTGGTGCAATCGCGACCACTGCTCCTTCAGGCGCGGCCCCTCGTAATCATAGGCCTTATCCGCATAGGGGAATGGCTTCCAGCGCGTCTTTGGCATTGCTGCGCCCTCAACCAGCCTGTCGGTCCCGCGCCGCGGCCGCGCGCGTCGTCAAAAGGCGTTCGAGACGATCGAGCGTCTGATCGAGCTTGGCGGCGGTCTGCGCTAGCGCGTCAAGCCGGCGATGATTTTTCCCGTGGCCTCGAACCAACAGCGTTCGATGTTCGTCAGCCAGCGCTTTGTCGTCGATGGCAATGCCGTGACGGCCGAGCACTTCACTGAGCTCGGCGTGGCGACGGCGCAGATTCTCGCGGGTTCTCTGATAGGCGTGTTCGCACAGCCGGCGTCGGTCGGAATAGCTGAACACGTTGGTGAAGAACATCTCGGCGTCGTCGCGTTCCGGCTCGAAAAGCAAAACGTCGGCGTCCGGATATTCCGTGCGATAGCGCCCCATCCCAACGCGCATGCGCGAATGGATGAGCGTGCGAAACGTCTGCGACATGATCGAAGGCAGCCCGCCTTGGACCACCGAGACTTCCTTCCGGCGCGTCCGCTCCGCCGCCAGCCGAGCGTCGAAAGGCACAAGCGGATTGACGCAGATGAGCAGCTTCGCCCCTTCGCGGAGCGCCACCGACGCGTGGAGAGTCTTCGTCAACGCGCCGTCGACGTAGAAACGGCCGCCGATTTCCACCGGCGGGAAGAGTCCGGGCAAGGCCGCGCTCGCCTGAACCGCGCGCGCAATCGGCACATCGTCCCAGCCGGGAGCGCCAAATGGCACCGACGCCCCGGTGTCGATGTCGGTCGCCACCAGGAACAGCTTGTGCTTGAGCTGACGAAAATCATTGGTCCGCGTCGGACCCGACAGCAACTGGGCGAGATAGTCGCCGACCCCGGCATTGTCGAAGACGCCAGCGGGAAGCGCCCGCGCGAGGCGACCGAAAGACTCAACAAAACCGGCCGCCCCGCTCGGCTCCAGATACTGGCGCGCAGCGGAAGCCAGCAATGTGGGAAGCGAGGCAAGCCGGACCGCATACTCGCCGAGGGCCGGCCGCAGCAACAGGCCGGGCTCGAACGGATCGTCGGCAGCGTCGTTCTCGATGAACATCCGGTGCATCGATTTCGGCGACAACCCATTCGCCAAACCCGCGGCGAGGAAGCTGCCCGAACTGACGCCCACGTAGACGCCGCAATCGGTCAGATCGAGACCTTGCAGCGTCTCTCCCAACGCCAACAGCGCGCCCATCTCGTAAATAGCGCCCAGCGGTCCGCCGCCCGCCAGAGCGATCCCTCGAATTGGATGGGTCGCCACCACTATCCCCTCTCCGGCTCAAGTTCCAACCCAACTCGACCACATCGCTCTGTCGGGCGCGGCTCGCCGGCGGTCAGTCCGCACTCGCACCGCCATGTTTCAGACGTGCTTGCCTACCTCATGCACGCGTGCCTTGCGCGGCATCCCTGGCTCCTCCATCGCTTCCGAGAGCTTCTTCGTCACGGCCGTCAATTCGGCGACGCGATGGGAAAGCGTGTCGAGATCCTTCCGGGTGGGAACGCTGAGGCTGTGAAGCACTTTCGCCACGCGATCCTCGAATACGCGTTCGATTTGAGTCCAGGACAGTTGATCCCACGACTTGGAGGCCCTCGCCTTCACGTCCTCGTAGGCGTCCCCGGCTGTCTTCTTGGCCTGCTTCTGAACCCCCTCGCCTTCCTCGACGAGTCCGTTGAAGAACTTCGTTCCTTCCTTTTGCGCCTTGGCGAAGGCCCCCAATCCGGCCAGCCAGATCTGGTTCGCCGAATCCCGAATTCCCGCGATCAATTGGCTGTTTTCGCCGCTCTCTTGCGCCAATTCCTTAAGTTTCCCGGACATTTTAATTTCTCCTTTCGCTGGTTGGAAATTCTGTTCTTACGAAAGATATTATCCGGCTGCTTGCGCTGAATTGCGTTGATCAGCGTCAAAGAAGGCCAGCAAAACAACCGTATTGTTTCATTCGGGCGATCGGGCGGGATCGTAACTCCGCCCGGGCGTGGGGCACAAAGAGTTTGCGGCGACGCATCGATTCCGGAGCGGCGAATATGATCTACTTCGTCACCGGCGCCAGTGGATTTATCGGCAAGCGGCTGGTGAAAACGCTGTTGGCGCGACCCGACGCCACCGTCTACTTTCTCATGCGCAATGCAACGGCGGACCGCGTGGAAGGTCTGCGGCGCTACTGGGGGACGGACGCGCGACGGGCGATCCCGGTCGCCGGCGACCTGACCAAGCCTGGGCTTTGCGTGGCGGGCGAGGATTTGCAGGCGCTCGAGGGCGCCGTCGATCACGTGTTCCATCTCGGGGCGATCTACGCGATCGACGCCGATCCCGAAATGGAAATGACCACCAATGTCGAAGGCACTCGCAATGCGGTGCGGTTCGCCGAGCAAATCCGCGCCAGGCGCTTTCACCATGTCAGTTCGATTGCGGCCGCCGGGCTTTACGAGGGCGTGTTCCGCGAGGACATGTTCGAGGAAGCCGAGAATCTGAATCACCCGTATTTCGCCAGCAAGCACGAATCCGAAAAGGTGGTTCGCAACGAGTGCGGCCTGCCGTGGCGCATTTATCGGCCGGGCATCGTGGTCGGAGATTCCCGCGACGGCGAAATGGATAAGATCGACGGGCCTTACTACTTTTTCAAGCTGATCCAAAAGATGCGCCGGCTGCTGCCGCCTTGGGCGCCGAGCATCGGGCTGGAGGGCGGCCGGATCAATTTGGTTCCGGTCGATTTCGTCGCGCGCGCCCTCGACCATCTCGCCCACCTGGAGGGGCAGGACGGTTGCTGCTTCCACCTTACCGATCCGCACCCGCGTCGCGTCGGCGACATTCTCAATATTTTCGCCCGCGCCGCGCACGCGCCGAGCATGACAATCCGCGTCAACGCTGCGCTGCTCAATCTCGTTCCGCACGGCGTCGTGCGCAGCCTCATGGCGCTCACCCCGGTGCAGCGCATCCGCAAGGCGATCATGCGCGACCTTGCGCTGCCCGACGACATCCTCACGTTCATCAACTATCCCACGCGGTTCGATTGCCGCGACGCGGAACGCCTTCTCAAGCCCGCCGGGATCGTCGTGCCGGCGCTCGAGGACTATGCTTGGCGTTTGTGGGACTACTGGGAGCGGCGCCTCGATCCCGATCTTTTTGTCGATCGCACCTTGCGCGGCCGCGTCGCCGGCCGCGTCGTGCTCGTCACCGGCGGCTCTTCGGGCATCGGTCTTGCGGCAGCGATGAAGCTTGCTGCGGCCGGCGGCGTCACCGTGATTGCGGCGCGCGATCCCGCTAAGCTCGAAGCCGCTCAACAGGAGGCCGCCCGCCGTGGGCTTTCGCTCGTCGCCAGAGTTGCGGACATTACCGACCCGTCCCAGTGCGACGCGCTCGTCAAGTGGATCGAGGCGGAGCATGGCGGCGTCGACATCCTGATCAACAATGCGGGCCGGTCGATTCGGCGCGGGATCGAAAGCTCGTTCGATCGGCTGCATGATTTCGAGCGCACGATGCAGATCAACTATTTCGCCGCGCTGCGGCTCACCCTGGCCGTGCTGCCGGGGATGATCAAGAAGCAAAACGGCCATGTGATCAACATGTCCTCGATCGGCACGCTCACCAACGCGCCGAGATTCTCGGCTTATCTCGCATCGAAGGCCGCGCTCGAAGCTTGGACCCGCTGCGCGGCCTCCGAGTTCCTCGACCGGGGCGTGGAGTTCACCACGATCAACATGCCGCTCGTGCGCACCGCGATGATCGCCCCGACGAAGTTCTATGAACAGGTGCCGGCGCTCAGCCCTGACGAGGCCGCGGAATTCGTCGTTGACGCCGTCGTCCGCCGGCCCGCGCGCATTGCCACGCGCCTCGGCCTCTTCGGCGAGATCGTGCATGCGATCGCGCCGCGCGTCGGCCAGATCATCATGAACACCAGTTTCCGGATGTTCCCGGATTCCGCCGCGGCCCGCGGCAAGGCGCCAGCAACGGAGCGGACCACGGCCGATCAGTTCGCGTTCGCCCAACTGCTGCGCGGCATCCATTTTTGAGCGGCGCCGACGTCGCTCGAGTTCGACATCGGGCGGCGGCGATCGCCGCGGGGCCTTTCAGCGACGCAGGAGTTCGGCGTCAACACAAGCCAGAACCGTTGGCGAGAACGCCATCGCCATGTGGCCGATTCCACTGAGGATCGTCTCGCGCGCGTCGGGGAGCCGGCTGGTGTCCGGGGGGTCTATGATCTCGTCGTCGCGGCTCCAAATGCTGGCGATCGGAATTGGCGGCGGCGGCTGAGCGTTGAGGCTTCGCAGCCATTCGCTGTTCGGCTCCATCTGGCGCGCGTTGCAGCCCAGGCCGAGGCGAGCGATCTCCGTGCCATGATGGGGCGCGGCGAGCGTCACCAATCCGGCCACGCGGGTCGCGCCGCGCCGGCGAAGGTAGGCGCGAGCCGCCAAGCCGCCCATGCTGTGGGTGACGAGCATGACCTTCTCGGCGCCGGTCTCGGCGAGCAGCGCGTCGACGCGTTCGCCCAATCGTTCGGCAAGTCGAT
>Ga0181524_10000207_pt1 | contig 71561 bp, 59 predicted proteins | sample PEATcosm2014_Bin_34_FD_119761 | JGI IMG/M metagenome (GOLD analysis project Ga0181524, IMG submission 119761) | Peatland microbial communities from MTU Mesocosm Facility, Houghton, MI, USA - PEATcosm2014_Bin05_60_metaG | ecosystem: Environmental > Terrestrial > Soil > Wetlands > Peat | place... | reverse complement strand
GGACTTGCTGGACATCGACGCCGCCGTTTACAGGTAGTAGGCCAGACCAGAAAACGGCAGTGAAAACCTGCACCCTGCGACTGCGGAATGTAAGATTGGTAGTGCTTTCGCTGATTTTTTCAGATATCCAGGTGTCAACAAAATCCGCCGAGCGCCCGCGACCATGCCAATGCTCGCACAGTCCAATAGCGCCGCTATTCAGCCATCATCAATGCGGTATTGGAGAAACCAATCAAACCAAAATGTTTGTCTAAAACCGACATTGTGCGGAACGGCAGTTCCGCTTTTGGGCGGGACGTCGATAACTGCCGGGACGCAAGGTCCTTCGCACGACTCTCCGAAAGCGGCGCTGTCGCGCAGCGCTCCAAAACCTATCGGTACGCCGTCACGCTCCTCGCTCACCACGCTCGCCCATTCACACGCCGCGCTTGGTCACAGGTCCGGAATGAGCTTCCGCCGCCCCTCCACGAAATCGCGCACGATCCCATTGGCCAGGCGGAGCTTCTGCCGGGTGGAGAGCTTCGGAGCCGCCTCGAGGAGGATCATGCTTATGCTGAGCACATCGCCGGTGCCGGTCGTGTTGAGCGGGTTGAGGGCAAAGTCGGGCGGTTCGACGACCAGTTCGCCGTCCTTCCAGTAGCCGGCGCCGTGGCTGCCCAGATGCGCTACCACGGCCTTGACGCCCCATTCGGTCAACCGCCGCAAGGCGGTCTCCAGGTCGGCGCTGTCGGTGAACTCGCACAGTTCGCGCACGTTGCCGTGAGCCAGGTCAATCAGGTCCAGCACTTCCCGCAGTTGTTGTTTGCGGCGGGCAATCGCCTCCTTCGGGCCGGTGGACCATTGCGGATCGAAATTGATGTCCAGGGACGTGGCCAGGCCGCCCCTGCGCGCCTCGAGCAGGAGACGCCGGTTGCCGCCCTCGAGCATCGCCTGCGAAAACCAAACATCCGCCCGCAACAGGTGCCGGCATCCTTCGAGTGCCGACAGGTCGAGGTCCTCGAACGCCAGCGTCTGGTTGTTGGGCAGGCAACTCAGAAAATGGCGCTGGCCTGAGGCATAGCCCAGGGCGACCGTAGTGCCGGTGGCGCACCGGGGATCGCGCGCCAGGTGCGCCCTGACGCCGTGTTCCTCGAGGGCCTGCCGGAGCCGATCGCCCAGGGCATCGGCGCCGGTCTTGCCCACGAAGCGCACGCCCACGCCCAGCGCCGCCGCCGCGCAGGCGCTGTTGGCCCCGCCCCCGCCCACCGTCTCCACGATTCCTGAGACCCCCGTCTCCCCGTCGCGCAGCAAGCCCGGCGATTCCGGCACCTGCTGCACCTTCACATCGCGGTTGATGTTGCCGACTACACAGAGCTGGGTGGCGGAAAAAGGTTCTGAACAGGAGGAAACGGAGAGAACAGAGAGAGATTCTTTCGGATCTCCGTTTCCTCTGTTTGCTTCTGTTGAATCTCTTACACGGGTGTTCATTGGTTTGCCCCTGGCAGAATCAGCCGGCTGATGCCATCGGTCACTTTCACCTCGTGAAAATTGATCAACAGACCGAGCGGCACGTCAAGCAGTCTCATGTAGCTCAAAAGCTTCGCCTTGTGGATCGGCACAATCTGCTCCACGGCCTTAGCTTCTACCAATACGCAGCCCTCAATGAACACGTCGAAACGCAACGGTTCTTCGCGTGTAAAGCCCTTACACTCGATCAGAACCAACTTCTGGCTGACGCACTCGAGGCCGCGCAGTCCTAATTCCTTGAGCAAAGACCATTCGTAGATGGACTCGATTAATCCCGGCCCTTTATCCCGATGAACTTCGATCGCCGCACCGATAATTGTCCCGGTCAAACCTGAGGCTTTTTGAAACAGCGGATGCATTGAGGCTCAGGTTAAACAGGAGGAAACGGAGAGAACAGGGAGAAATTCCTTCCGGTCTCCGTTTTCTCTGTTTGCTCCTGTTCGATGCTATTTTGCAAAGGAGTGGACGACTTCCATCATGGCAACCAGGTTCTCCGGCGAGACATCGCGCGGCACCTCGTGCGCGGGAGCGAAAACGTAGCCGCCCTCGAGCCCGGCCTCCATCAAGCGCCGCGTTTGTTCGCGCACTTCAGCCGCGTTCCCGAAAGGCAGCGTCCGCTGGATGCTCATGCCGCCGTGGAAGGCCAGGACTCCCCGGTGGCGGCGCAGTTCTCCGAAGACGTCCATCACCTCGGGTTGAAAGGGATTGAACAGGTTGAGGCCGATCTCGACCAGGTCATCGAAGAGTTCCTGGACCTTCCCGCAGGAATGCAGGGACACGACCTTGCCGGCTGCGCGCACTGGCGCAAACAATCTGGCCAGGCGCGGCTTGATGAATCTGCGCCAGTTGGGCGCGCCCATGATCAGCCCGGTCTGCATCCCGTAGTCGTCGCCAAAATGGACGCAATCCACGCCCAGGGCCAGGGCCTTGCGCACCACCACGAGGTGATGATCCACAACGGCATCGAGCAGCCGCTCGAAAAACTCGGGGCGCTCGATCATGTCCATCAGGAGGTTCTCCATGCCGCGCAGCGCCCAGGCCCGCTCGAACAGGCATAGGCCCAGGCTGTAGCGGGTGAAGAGGCCCTTGTGCGCGGCCACTTGCCCGGCCAACCCCTCGTAAAGCGCGTCGTCGGCTGCATCGGGAAACCGATAGCGCTCGAAATCCTCAGGCGCGCGCAGCGGCCAACTCAAAGGCGTGCCGATGTCTTTATCAACGCTGCGGTCCCAGATGACGCCATATTTGTCCCGCACCTGGCCGGCAGCCAGGGGTTCGAAGCTCCGCAGCTTGCAGCGCACGTCGAGAAAGTGGTTGTCCAAAAATGGCTCCAGGTCCTCCGTCCCCAGGAACCGCTTGAGCCGGGCCGCGCAATCCACCGTCAACCGCACGTGCCACGGCACGCAGGCGGGACGCCTGAACTCAATCGCATCCATCACCACCTGGCGCTTGTCGGGCTTTCCGGTCATGGCCTTCGCCTTATCCATTGCTGACCGGTTTCATCCAGATCAATTGCTCATCGAAACTGCGGGCCATCTTGTAGGGCTTGATGTAATCCTTGAGCGCCGGGCCGAGGATCTCGATCTTGCTCAGGTCGGCCTGGCCCATGCTCGCGTGGGCGCAATAGTTCAGGTAACCGACCTTGGCGAAATCGATCCCCATCAACTCGAGGGCGACGCGGTCGGCGGCGAGCCAGTCCGGGCTGACGACGCAGACCCGCGAGTTGACCGGGGTGCCATTGCCCGGGCCTTCGCCTTCCATGCCCTCGTAGCCGTCGATCACTGCCAGGTCCGGATGCAGCCGCGAGGCCAGGGTGAACAGGTTGTAGTTAATGCCGCGGTAACCGCTGCCATGAATGACCGGCTTGTCGCTGTTGCCCCAGTGCCCGCCCTCGGGCCGCTCGCCGCCGCCGCGCTTGATCGCCGCTCCCACCACGATGTTCTTCAGCGAAAGCGTGGCAATGATGCGGTCGTGGGTTTTGAACTTGGCCGCTGAAATAATATAATTGTTCGGGTCCAGCAGGGTTTTGGCCGCGCGGCAGGGGTGCGGATGGAAGTCTTTTTCATCGAAGCAGTAGAGCGTTTCGTAATCGTCCTTGTCCAATTCCATCAACCTGGCGCCGTATGCCGCCGCGACCTTGTCGTAGCCGTAATTGGCGAAACCCTCGAGGGCCGAACCCCCGGCGGGCGACTCGGCAATCACCACGTTCCCATCCTTGCCAATGGACTTGAGGAACTCGAGGATGCCCTCCAGGTTTTTGGCGTCGCTGGCGGCCAGCGGACGATCGATGACCACATTGTTGGGCTTGAGGATGACTCGCTTGCCGCCGATCGCGGCGGCGATCTGTTTCGAGAACGGTTTGAGCGCCTGGAAGGCCAGGCCGGCGCGATCCTCGCCGGCCGTCACGGCGACACGGCTGGCCAGTTTGGCGGCAGAGGCCGATCCGGCGGCGGCTGGTTCGGCGGCGACGGCCCGGGCGCGGCCGGCGCTCCAGGGCATAGCCAGCGCGACCCCGCTCAGCAGCGAGGTCTTGAGGAAGTTGCGGCGGTCGAGGGCATTGTGGTTCATGGAATAGTTCCTTTCTTGGTATCAGTGGGACGGTGTGTGTTTTTTGTTAGAAGTGCAGGTCCTTCATAAGTCTTGATCATTTCTGCTGTGGACTGAACGGATCGATGCGTTCGTCGTATTTGCCGCCCTGGGCGAGCACGGGATAGACCGCTGAGGGGAAGCAGAGGCTCTGATAGATGGTAAACTCGCTCCACTGGATGGAGCCGAGATTATCGATGTATCTGCGTTCGCGGGCGAGGTTTCTGACGGCGGGAACCGAGACGCCCCGGCCCGTTCCGCCCGGACCAAAGACCAGAATGCCGGGACGAGGGCCCCAGCCCTGCCGCTTAGTATAGGCCGATTCGCGGTCGTGGGGGTTGTGGACGCGGTTGAATCCGAGGCCGGTCATGTAGCACTTGCCGATGGGGTTCAGGCCCTGGGCATAGTCCATCAACTGACTGGCGGCGTCGATGTATTTCTGTTCCCTGGTCAAGGACCATTCGAGCAGACAAGGATAGGCATATTGGCCCTGGGCCGTGTTGCTGCCCCACCAGCGAAGATTGGGCGGTGTGCCCACCGGGTAAGCATTGCCGGCCAGGTAGCCGATTTCCTTGTCGGCGGCGGCTTTGATGGCGTCCTTGAACCGATCGACGACCACCGGGTCGGTGGGCCGATCCTTGGCGACGATGTAAGAATAGAAGAAGGAAGCCAGCCAGCCATTGCCGGCAAAGGACTCCGGCGGGCCGTTGAAGTTATTGGCGTAGCCGCTGGCACCGGGCGACAAGTCCTTGACCATCTGGTGGGCGGCCTCATCGCCGGTCAGCAGGTACTTCTGCACGGCGTAGTAGAGCTTATGCGTTGGGCGGACGGCGTCGCCCGCGGCGGCAAAGGCCATTTCCGCGCGCTTCTGCAGCTCCTTCGAGCGGGCCGCGTCGTACGGTTTGATCAAACGGGCCAGGTGCATGAACATCCCGGAGGCAAAGCTGGCCGAGCGCGAATCGAGCACTTCGGTGCCAAACCGTGTGGGGTCTTTCTCGTAGGTGGTGAAAGGCGAGTAACCTTTGGTTTCGATGCCCCAGTGGATAGCGCCGTTGGTTTCCTGCATGTATTCCCAGAACATCGTGCCCCAGAGCGCCTCGTCGAGGATGTCGGGAATCCCGTTGCCTTTGCCCAGGATATTGTACTTCTCGTCGAACTTGTCGGGGATATTGAACTGATCGTCTGTGAAAAGTTCGGGGAAGGCCTCGTAGGTGGTCATCAGCGTGGCCGGCACGTCCATGTGGTAGGTGCGGCGGTCCGCATCACCGGCATCGTGATAGCCGCCGTAGGCGGTGAAGGAGGGTTCATTGCCAGTGACGACCAGGCTGGCTTCGGCGATGGGACCGTTGACCTGCCAGATCGTGGTGTGGCACGGATGCGGCTTGATGTTCCAGGCGTAAGGCTCGACGATTGGGCAACCGCAGCGCTGGTGGTAGAGGGAGCGGAACGACACGTAGCCAAGCCGGCGGGAGAACTCGCCGCCGACCCCGAACGGATACGAACAACCGTAGCCCTTGACGGCGATCTTATAGGGGCCGCCCTCGGGGACGGCCGACAGATCGATCCGATAGACGAAATCTCCCGACGAAGCGTCCTCTCCGAGCGACTGCAATGTGCCCTGGGCGATGATGGCGCCATTGGCCATCTTGAAGACAGTATAAGCGGGGAGGTCGCCGGTGATTTGCCGCGTCCCGCCGTCGCCAAGCCAAATGGCGAAATTTGCGTAGCGCACCCTGGACAGGGCGCTGTATCCATTCTGATTCGACTTGATGGACTCACAGAATGTAGTCCGATCGTCAAAGACGAAGGTCATCTCGCCGTGGGGCGTCTGCAGCGTGTAGGTCGTCCCGCTGACCAGCGTGGGCACCTGGAGGTAGATGTGGTGATCGCAGGCGTCGGCCTCGGTGACGAATCTGTTGATGGCCGCCACAGGCTGGCCGTTGAGTTTCCAGGACGCCAGGTCGGCCGTGTTCACCTCGTTGGAATTGATGACCGTGCTCTTGAAATAGGCGGCCAGGACCTCTTTGGACGCAGTGCGGATTTCCTTGAGGGTAAGCTCCGCGTTTGCCGGCAACGACGACCACAGGCAGAGGGCAATGGTCAGGAGACGTTTCATGGGCTAAGCGGGGAGGGTGCGATTAGAAGGGTCGGTCAGTTCACGGCACTTCTTTGCCCCGAAGGGGCTTCCGAGAATAGCCCGGCGTTTCAACGCCGGATGAGCGGATCGAAAGCATGCATCTGTCCCGAAGGGACGGCTGAGGTCAAGGAGTGTTCTCATATTGACGTTCACAGGTGACGGAGAATCAGTTTTCGTTTCCGGTCATTCTGGCCGCACTCTGCCAGCAGGGCAGGAGGGTGTCAATTGGCAAGTCCTGCCATCAATCAACCCGACGGAAACTTGGTTTTTGACGCTTCGGAGGCGAGCTGTCGATTGCCACGGTCCATACCTGTGGAGCAGAATTGCACTATGCAGGAAGGCTGGACTGCGTAAGTGATTGATATGGTGATGGTTGTGAAAATCAAACGCAAAAAAGTGAGGCAGGAGTGAGGCAGGAATGGTGCAGAAATGCGGGAGAGTCCGCAATCCACGGTCCTGGCTGCGCCGAGGCTTCGGCAGGCGGGCCGCTGTCCACAGTCCGCCTCGTTCTGGATGGGTGGGGTGACGGGGGAGGACGCGCTGTTTGGCGGCGTGTCAGGGGGCGTGGTGGGCGGTTCGAGATTAAGATTAAGATTAGGATTAAGATTAGGATTAGGAGAGGGAGGGGGGACGGGCGGATCAAGATTAGGATTAAGGGGTTCATAGAGTGGGGCGAGGCCGGCGGCGCGGAGTTCGCGGATTTCATGGCGGAGATCGAGGTAGATGCGGACGAGTTTGTCGCTGTCAACCCAGGAGAAGGCGCGTTCGGTGATGGCGGCTTCGACGTTGGCTTGGACTTTGGCCAGGCGGGCCAGGTCTTCCCGGCGCGAGGTCAGGGTTTGCTCGTGGAGGGCCTCGAGGTGGACGGCCCGAAGGGCGCGGATGTCCGGGGCGAGTTGGCGGTTCCATTCGACGAGGGTGCGCTGGGAGAGATGGATGTCGGTGGCGATGCGCGCGAGGCTGAGGCCCTTGGCGCGGAGTTCGGCGAACCGATCTTTGATTTCATTAGAATGCATGGCGGCAATTTTCGCATGAGCGGCGCCGAAGGACCAAACACTCCATTGGCTCTATTGGCTGTATTGGTTATTTCTTTATCGGGAAGGGGGGTTGTGGGGTCCACAGTCCACAGTCGAGGGCCCGCGGGCCACGGGCCACACTCCGCAGCGGGCGGGCAGCCCGGCTCCGGCTTGGGGTGTGTATAGGGGCGTGGAGCTCCACATAGTGGCGTCTTGTCGGAGCGCCGCTGGCCGCTGGAAGGCCCGTTGGGTACAGCCTCGGTGTGAAAAGCCACGTTCTGAGCCCTCGCCGAGCTCACACGAACAGACAAGCTATGGCCCCCCACATGACCTCCCCACATGCGGGAGCTTCTGGTTGATGGGCGGGGTACCGGCTGCAGGCTGGGGGGTGTCGAGTCGGTGCAGGCCAGGGCCTCCAGCCACGATGCTCCTGGCGCCTGGGGTTCAGGCGGCGCCTCGGCCTCGAGGCGCGTTGCTGATTGGCGTGTCATTATCTGACAGGACGCTTGGGCGACGCCGGCGAAGTGGGCAGCGTTCGTGAACAGTGGGACCGGGGTGATGAGGCCAGGCAGGGGCGCCGGGGTTAGCCTTGCGTGGGACTAGCCCAGCCGGCTGACCTCTGCCATTGCTTTTTCGCAGATGCTCAGGACGAAGGTCGGCAGTTCAGAACAGTCTGTGAACTGCAGGGGAACAACATTATGGGCGAGGCAGTTTGTTTTGTCGCTTTCCAACTGCTCGACTTTATCTGGCGTGGGTGCTGGGCCAAAGCACCAAAACGCCAGGGGTCTGCTGGTGACCGCGGAGCCGGTAGCCCGGATCATGTCTTGCAAAGTGTCGTCGCCCCACGCCAAGCCAACTGCGAAGAGTATCTTGGAGGTGATAATGTTCTGGGTGGCGTTCTTCATCTGGGGGTCTTTACCGAAAACATGGTCTGCGTACGACGTGTCGTCAAACACGATGCGCTCGCTGGGCGTTCCGTTGCGCGGATCGAGGGGAAGGAAGCCGTGTGGATGATAGATCGTCACGTCAACGTCCCGCAGGAGGGTTGGCACCTCGGTAACAACCTGGGTGACAAAGCCGTTAATGCGCAGGTACCACTCGATGACGTCGTCAAAATTCAGCGTCCACAGTTCTTTTACCCTGCCACGACGGGAGCCCATCGTCATGGCGCCGAGGGCCGTAAGCAGGGGAGTGGCGTTTGCCAGGGAGCGGTGTTTGGCACCTTTGTAAAGACACTGAGCGACTAGCTGATGGTAGCGGCGGTCGTCTTTTAGCTTGCGGCGGACGTCTCCCGCTGCCCTCTGAAGCATTGATGTCGGCGTCGTGTCGCCGATTACACCCTCGGGCAAGCCGGTTGCCCTGAGACAATCCCTTACTAGTTCGGGCCATGCCGGCAGGCCCAACGGGCGGGACACGCCAGCGCCGAGGCAGAGTGCCAGTTCGCCGCGAAAGAGGGCTTTTGCCAGATGATCCGATGCCCGCGTTGAGTCCCGAGCGTACAATTCGTTGTCTAGCCAGTCGGTCATAAGCGTGGTTCGTCGTTCCTATCGCGAACTGGGAACTTCGACTCGCCAGTGAGAAATCTCCGCTTCCGGAGGCGGTCAACGACCTCAAATATCATGGGCAGGTTTGCACCCTCATCCGTGACCCAGACCGTGTAGTTGCCAAAGCGGTCGAAGGAAAGCTGTAGGAGCTCGCGCCCGCCTGGGTCATCGTAGCAGACTTCTAATCTGCGCAGAGTCAGGGCTAGCTCCTCCACGCCATCTTTGCTCGTGGACGCGAGGGTCGCGGCTGCGTTGGGTTGTTGTGCTTTGATGGCGGCGTTGAGCCAAGAGAACACGACCGAGTGGGCGACGTTCTTACCACGCAAGGTGATTTGGTCGCAGCGGCCCGAGTCACCGGCTATGAGCCAACTGATCGCCTCTGTTCTCAGGCCCTTCACCGCTCCGGCGGGAGTTTGTAGCTTCTCAACGAGTTCCTGCAGCATGGGGCGATGGTATTGGAACGAGGTGTCTGGCCGGCCTTGATGGATGCGTCCGAAGACCTCGACTGCCATCGCTGAAAAGGGGACCCCTATGAATGCCAGGGGCGGCGTGGTCCGCCGGTCGAGCAGCAGAAAGATGTCGTAATCGAACGGGTGGCCTTCCTGCTCCATCCTTGCGTACTCGGCCCGTTTGGCGGGATCGAAAGTACGGACGTAGCACTTCCTTGAGAAATACCTTGTGCGGAAGGCTTCGATGCTGCGATACTGGCTGGCCATCTGGACGCGCTTGGGTTCACCGAGCGCGGGTTTGGTGGCCAGGAGGGCCTCAATGGAGTCGGGGTTGTCCAGTTTTTTGCAGGAAAAGATAATTGCCCGAAAGTCGCGTTTGTCGTGAAGCATAGCTGTCCTTATGGTGTGGCTGAGGCGGCCGCCAGGAGGAGCCAGGCGCTACGGAAGTCTTCGTCGAGGTTGCCGTGGTCCGTTGCGTCACGGCGGAGTCTGTCGGCAAGAAATGGGATTGGGTTAGTGACTTTGCCGTGGGAAAAGTCGCCGGTCTGGAGGGTGTAGCCGAGCCTGTTCGTCTCTCCGGTGTCGATGTTCGGATCGCCGCTCCAGAAAGCGCTTTCGATCTTCTTTGAGTAAAGGAAGAGCGCGGCCATATCTGCGGCATAGATGGTGGGGCGGAACAGCTCTGAAAGTCGAGGCTTTTTCGTGGTGAGATGGTGTTTGGCCTCTATTAAGAACTGATTGGTGGGGTATGCGCTTATTAGCTCCGTTAGGTTTGCGCTGAGTCTGGCGACAGCATTATCAAACCGGCGCTGAGGCACCGTGTCCGAGTCGAGAGATGCCACCGCCGCGATGCTGCGAAGAAGGTATGTGTCCAGGTCGCCAACGACAGCGGGCACCGTGGTCCACGACTCCCAGAGCAGTTTAAGGAAAAGGTCTTGGTCACCGGCGTAGAAATAGCGGATGTCGAGTGTATGAACGATGATTTCTTCGAGTAGTCGGAGGCTGCTGCGGAATTCGCGTTTGAATTCGGCAATGGTGTCGGCTGGTCCCACGTTCAGGGTGGTGGTTGACGTTCCTGCGTGCTCGTCTGGTGGTTCCTGCAGTTGCTCGAGCGTGCAGCGTCTGGCGGAAGCGAAAGCGAACGCAATGAACCTGAGTGAGTCAGTGGGCGTCGGCGGCTTGCAGGGTTTGTCGCCACGGGCGGCCATGCACGCGGCCTTGAAGGCTTCGTATTGTTGCTCAAAGGTCCGCTCGGAGACTCCCACTTGCTCGGATTCTCCGAGGATAGTGGCGAGGAGCCCGGTAACGTGGGCGTGGAGGAGTTCGTGGGTGAGCGTCATCAGGCTCCATCGAACGCTGTCGGCCGCGTGTAGGACTTGCATTGCGGCCGTTATGCTGAAGTGGGACTCGCCGAACCCCAGCCGCGCGCTGTAATAGGCCAGCTTGGGTTTAACCGGCTCCGTGCCTGGCACGATTTGGAGCGAGAGGCCTGTTGCTCTCCATTCCTCGACGCGGTAGCGGAAGACCAGGGGGAACACCTCGAAACCGTGGCCCTGGCGGTAAGTGAAATCGATGGACTTCAGCACGGGATGTTTTTCAAAGACATCTTCGATGTAGCCGCTGAGGGCCGAGAGGGCGCGGTACGCGGTGCCGGTTCCGAGCAGGGAGTATGGGGCGATTAGCGAGCGATGCTCGAGGATCGGTACGGCACCGTGAAACGCCTGGGATACAGTGTAGACGAGGGAGGAGTTAAGTTGGATTAGCTGGGTCAAGCCCTGGTTCACTCGGCGGTGAAGTCCGGCGGCGTCGCTCTTCAGTTTGGGCTCTTCCGCTTTCAGGTGTCCGGGGACTGGCTGGGTAAGCGGGTTCTGGAAAAAGGCCAGCTCCGAGATGATCTGGTTCACTGCCGCAATTACACGCTGCAGTTTGGGGATCTGCTGCGGCAGGAACTGGGCCGCCCCGCGCAGTAGGTCCTGCAGGTTCGTCTCAATCTCCTGGAGCAGGTGCTGGGCGTCCTTGGTGAGGCTCGAGTAGTCTGCCATCCCGACGTCTGGCACTGTGGCTGGGCGGAGCCATGGTGGATTCATAGTGACGTGGCCGTCCGGGGCGACCTGCCAGACCTCGTATGCCGAGAGGGCGCTGGACTTGTCGGCGATCAGTTCCTCGATTTGCCGCTCTTCCTGGCAAAACATTATGGCGGACGCGAGGCCGTGTGAGAACCAGAGGCGCTGCTGGACAGGCGCCACCTGCTTGCCGATAAACTCTAGGGCGCTGTCTGGACAGAAAAACGCGATGAAACGTGCGTTTGCAAGTGGGTTGTCTGTGCCGGCTTCCGGCACCGCCGGGAAAATCGGGCTCATTCGCAGGCGGCACGGTGCAAACTGCTTGAGCGCCTGCCTGGGCTGTCGGCTCGCCGACAGGAAATAGTGTGGCAGGTGGTTCTGCCCGTGCAGGATGAGGAAGGTTGCGGTCGAGGCCGCTGGTGTCACAGCTTAGTCGTCCACGACCTCGCCAGTGGCGCGGTCAATTTTGATGGTGCCGATTACTGTTCTCGACGCGGGCCGAGAGGGGGCGGTTGCGTTATCGGTGTCCTCGCGCACTACTCGCATTTCTCCCGAGGAACGTGAGTCCCTTTCGAACACGGACTCCGGCACCTCGTGGACACCTTCCGACACGAAGAGCTCAAACTCCCGAATTGGATGCTGTCGACTCATGGGGTTCATCGCGTTAAGGGTTCATATTGTGGCCACAAAAAAACGGCAATAAAAGTAACAGCCGGCTGCGCCTCGTCAAGCGATTGTTTACATTTTTTGCGTAATCGACCAATCCGATTCCCTCCGCATCGGCCGTTTGGCGCTGGAAGTGCAGGAAAAAGTGCCGGAGGGGAAGGGCCGCAGCGGCAGGGGGGGCTGGGCCGACCTAGCCGGGAAGATGCCGGCACCGGGTGAGGGATCGCCCCCCAGCGGGGCTTCCGAGGGGCGATTCCCAGTCGGTGAGCGGGGTTCGGTAATCGGGCACTGGGTCATGTTCACAGGATTCCGGACTTCCTGCTGATTTCGTGTCTCTTCTTTCATTTTCATGGCCGCGACCATGGCACAGGGGCGAGTCAAAACCTGTCCAATGGTCGAAAAATGTCGCGGTGAGTTTGGTGAAGGTGAGCTTACATTGGGTCAACTCCAGACCACTGCAAGAGAGGATGCACAACACCCACGAAGGCAGTTGCGACCGAATGTGCGAGTTTCTCCCCCTCATGCACCGTGAATCCGTGGAAAGGTCAAGTCCGGTGCTTATACGTGACGGTGCCTTCTCGCGATCCTGACGCAGCCCTGCTGGTCCTGGCCACCCGTCCCACCTGCTGATCGCTGAGGAGCAGGGCTGACGGTTCCTCGACGATTTCAGGGACAAATGCCTCGTCGAGATGCATACCTGTGCGTTGCAGCACCTTCACCGTCTCGACGAAATCCAGGAGGTTTGCCTTGGCCGCGTCCGCCACGATTCCCAGGGTGCCCTTTACCTTCATCATTTTCCGTTGTGCGATCCGCCGCGCCACCTTGTCGTCCAGCAGGGCCAGGTCCCCCTTGATCAGGTAGTGAAGAGGCGTCGTGTCGGAGACAACAACCGCCATACGTTAGGCTCCAATGTCCCGCCTGAATTCCTCGTCAAAGGGGTTCTTGGTATTGTTAACCTTGCCGTTCCTTCCTCCACTGCCCTGCCAATACACTTGGCGCGATCCGTTCTCAAATGGCTGTCGACACCAGGAAGCGACCCCTTCAAGGAACCGAGCCTTCACCTTCATCAGGCGGCTTGCATCAATCAGAAACAGCTACGTTAGTTTATTTCCGCAAGGCGCCGGCACCATCTGGCGCTTTGAAGACGGCGATTTCCGACAGGCCGACGTTCTGGGTGCCTTTCTTGACGCCGGACACGACGAAGATCAGCCACTTCACGGTCTTGGGTTCAAAGGAGACTTCGAGGCCCTTTTTGGCGTCGTCGGGCAGGGCGCCGGTGGCAAGGGTGGAACCGTCGCTGAAGACCAACATGCCGGAGGTGACCTGGTCGAGGTTGTTTGGGCGGTCAAAGAGCCAGACGCGGTCGATCGTCTGGGGGGAGTTCCAGGTGAGACGAATGAAGGCGGTATCCTGTTCCCCGCGGGAGGCCCACTCGTGGTGGATGTTTCCCGGAAAGCCGTCGACCGTGCCGTCCACCGCGCCGGTCGGAGCGTAGTCGGGATGAGTCGAACTGGCGGTGACGGCGGCATCGGGGGCGATATTGTCAGGCGAATTCAAGGGATCGGCGGCGATAGAGTCGCCGGGGGCCAGCAGGCGGACCTCCTGGAGGCAGAGGCCGTAGCGGCTGCCAGGGGGACGGGACTTGAAGGTGATGCCGCCCCAGCCCGAGCTGAAATTGGCGGCATAGCAAAGCCAGAGGCTGCGGCCCTCCGGGCGGACAAACTTCGAGGGGATGTTCACGAAGTAGGCCTGCTCGCCGAAGTTGCTTATATGCGAGACGAGCTTCCAGGGGCCGGTCAGGTCATCCGATTCGAGGAGATAAGTATTGTAGCGGGAGACGGTGGTGCCGCCATCAGTCACGCACATCAAGTACTTCTTGAGCGGGGCATTGTAAGTCATGGTCACGCAGCCCATGTGGTCGCGCCATTGGGCGATCGGCCTGATGCGGGCGAAATCGCCCGTCCAGAGCGGGCGGCCCTGGGTGTCATTTCCGGCGAAGAATTCGTATTTGCGCGGGTCGTTCATGTTCTCGATGCCGGGGGTGACGCGGACGAGATAGACCTGGTCGGCGGTAATCCAGCTATTGAAGGCGTAGCGCCGGTTGGCGCCATCGGACGCGCCCTGGGCCACCAGGTAGGCCTTGCCGTCCGGAGAATGTTCGAGGTTCTTGCCGAAGTCCACGAAATGGGGCGCGCCGATCTTCACCGGTTCGCCATGCAGGGCCTGTTCGCCGAAGAGGGGCTTTTCCGGCGTGCAGGGCGTTTGGGTCCACGTCTGGCCGAGGTCCGTGGACCAGCGGAAGCCGACAAAGGGTCCGAGCCAGGGCCAATTGTAAGGGATGCCGTCGCGGGGCACCTGGCCGTTGGGGTGCAGGCAGTAGGTGCCGTAGTACCAAACGCCATTGTAAACGAGGCTGCCGCAGGGATAGCGCCCTTCGTAAGGCCGGGGGCGGCTGGCAAAGACGCCCTGGTTGGTGACCACCAGCTTGAGCGGGTCGTCGCCCAAAATCGTGGCATACCCCGTCGTGGCCTTTTCCCCGCTGGAGCCGGAACTCAGGCCGTTGACGTTGCCATCGGTCCATGGCGAATACAGGTTGCCGTCCGAGGCCCAGGAAGGATACCAGGTGTCAGCCCCAGTGTACTCGGCGTGCCGGCCGGTGAACCCGATGCCGACGAGGGCTTCGGATTGCGGAAATGGACACCCGGGCGGCGGCGTGGAAGGCCAGACCCGGAACGGCTTGGGCGCTGGGGCCTCAACGAGGCGCTCGCCGGCGACGGCTAGCGAGACGGCAAGAAGAAGCGCGAGGAGAAGGATGAAGAGAAGGATTAAGGACGAGGGACGAAGGACGGCGGACGAGCCACGAGGGACCAAGACAATCAGAAGGTCGGCATTCGAATGGGGCCCGTGGCGGCGGCGGCGGCGGCGGCGGACCGGTTCCTGGGAGGCAAGCCAATCCCGCGGCAAATCGCCGGCTTCTGCCAACCTCGACCTTCGTGCTTCGGACGTCGACCTTCGGGTTTCGGACATCGGGTTTTGGACTTCCAGTTTCGGATTCCGGACTTCGGCTTTCAGACTTCGGCCTTCAGACTTCAGACTCCGTGCCCTCGCCGGGGACGAGGGGCGCGTCCCCGTCGGTACGGCGGCACAGAGACGAGGTCTCATGGGCTTCATCTTGAAAATCTCAGGCGTCGATGTCAATTAGAATCCTGAATTTGAGTTCGCCATTGCCCTGTTTGATTAGGGGGCATACCATGGCGCCAAGATGAGCATGAGAGTTCTTGGGATTCTTCTTTCGCCGGTGGCCGTCGGGGCACTGGTTTGGATGGTTGCGTTCGCAGCCGCCGGCGGCCAGGCCGGCGCGCCTGGCATGGTGCCGCTGCCCCTCAAGATGGAGTTTCGCGGCGGCGTGTTCAAGCTCCAGGCCCGGACGCGGATTTTGGTGGATGCCAAGGCGGCAGAGACCGGGCGCTACCTGGCCGAGCGGCTCGCCCCGGCCACGGGCTGGTCTTTCCAGTTGGGCGCCGAAACGGAGTCTCCCCGAGGAAACATACTGTTACTGTTAACGGCTCGTGGCGCCAATCCGGCCCTGGACGCCGAAGGCTACGAGCTTATTGTGACCGAGGATTTTGTCGTCATTCGCGCCCCCGGGCCGGCCGGCCTCTTTTACGGGGTCCAATCTCTGCTTCAACTCCTGCCGCCCAGGGTTCTGGCGGCCAAACCGGCCGGCAAAGGGGATTGGACGGTTCCATGCGTCAGCATCGAAGACCAGCCGCGGTTCAAGTGGCGGGGGCTGCTGCTGGACGTTAGCCGCCACTTTTTCACCAAGGGCGAGGTCGAGCAGCTCATGGATTTAATGGCTTTGCACAAGTTGAACCGCCTGCAAATGCACCTGACGGATGACCAGGGCTGGCGCATCGAGATCAAGAAATATCCCCGCCTGACCGAGGTCGGCGCGTGGCGCAAGGGCATCGGCTTCGGCCTCGACCCCAAGGCCAGCACCGCCTACGGGCCCGACGGGCGGTACGGGGGCTATTACACCCAGGCCGACATCCGTGAGCTCGTCGCCTACGGCGCGGCCCGCCATATCACCATCGTGCCTGAAATCGAAATGCCGGGCCACGCCAGCGCCGCTCTTGCCGCTTATCCCAGGTTCAGTTGCTCCGGCGCAGGCTACTCGACGGACGTCGGCGGGGGCATTTTCCCGGGCGTTTATTGCCCCGGCAATGAAGAGACCTTCGAGTTCCTGCAGAATATTCTTGCGGAGGTCATCGAGCTGTTTCCCGGCAAGTACATTCACATCGGCGGGGACGAGGTGCCCAAGGGCAACTGGCAGAAATGCGCCAAGTGCCAGGCGCGCAAGGCCGCCGAGCGCCTGAAGGACGAAAAGGAGTTGCAGAGCTATTTTGTCCGCCGCATCGAGAAGTTCATCAATTCCAAAGGCCGGAGTCTCATCGGCTGGAGCGAGATCCTCGAGGGCGGCCTCGCCCAAAACGCCGCGGTGATGGACTGGATTGGCGGCGGGGTGGAAGCCGCCGGCGCCGGGCACGACGTAGTCATGACCCCCACCACTCATTGCTACTTCGATTATTACCAGTCGAAGAACCAAGCGGCCGAGCCGCGCGCCATTGGGGGGTTCCTGCCGCTGGACAAGGTCTATTCACTGGAGCCGATGCCCGCGAAACTGGAGTCGCGATACCAATCCCACATCCTCGGCGCCCAGGGCAATCTCTGGACTGAGTATGTCCCCTCGTTTAAGCACGTGCAGTACATGATTTTCCCGCGCCTGTGCGCGCTGGCCGAGGTGACATGGTCGGCCAAAGGCTCGCGCAACTATGCGGATTTCGCCCGGCGCCTTCCCTCGCAACTGGAGCGCCTGGACCAACTCGGAGTCAATTACCGCAAGGGCATCCCGGGGGAGTGATTGGGCGCAGGTATAAAAACAGTATAGAAAAAGCGCTTGCCTTCAGGCAGAAAACGCACATACTTTAAGGTGTGCTCTTTGAATTCGACCCGAAAAAATCCAAGCGAGCCAAAGCTGACCCCAATCGACGGATGGATTTCGTCGAAGCACAGCAGATTTGGAACGACGCTGAACGCGTCGAGGTTCCACTGCCCTTCACCTCCGAAACTCGTTGGGCGGTAATCGGCGAGATGAGGGGAAGGATTTGGACTGCCATCATCACCAAGCGAGGCGACAACATTCGAATTATCTCGGTTCGCCGAGCGCACAAGAAAGAGGTGGCCATCTATGAGCAAATCTAAAAGCACAATGAACACAGTGACGAGCCGCGACGGCAAGGAGACGATTTCGGTTGAAGAATTTGAGAGGCGCTTTGAGCTGGGCGAGGATGTCTCGCAGTTCATGGACCTGGAGCATGCCCAGCGTCCAGGGCGGGATGTTCAGCGCGTGAATGTTGATTTTCCAAAGCCCTTTTTGTCGGAAATTGATCTGGAATGCAAATGCATCGGCGTAACGCGCCAATCCTGGATCAAGACCGCGCTGGCTGATTACCTCGCGCGACACAAAAGGCCGGACAAGAAAAAGGCGTCCGCCAATAACCGCAAAGGGCTCACTTGACGAGATCGATTCCGCTGAAAACCCCCGCTTGTTAATCAGCATGCAGGTCTTCCTCGCAAGGTGGTTCCCGGCCCCGTCTCACGCGGGACAGAGGCGCGAGGGGTGAGGGCGTTTGCTTGGGATGCGGCGTGCCGGCTCCAGGCCCGGCGCGTGCCCGTCCAAAGCCACCGCGCCGGGCCAAACCTCCGGTGGTGCTGCGTTCTCAACTGCCCGGCCTTTGCGTCATTGGGCCAGAGGTAATGGTTGCTCATTTGCGCTTGCGGTTTCTGATTCTGCCGGACTCGGCTTTGAGTTTTTCTTGGGCCACGGATGTCACAGATTTCACAGATGGGGACTCGGGTTTCTGTGCCATCTGTGAAATCTGTGCCATCTGTGAAATCCGTGGCTGAAATGGAATGATAAGAATTTGCTTTTCCCGCGCCGCCCGTTTATTGACGCTACGCGGGTGATTGAGCAGGCGTATCGGGTCGGCCAGCAGAAGCATTTGAAACACCACACATGACATGGCAGTGCGCAGGGGCCAGCTACGTGCCCGAACCCCGCCCGTTTGGCCCTGACCACACTGCCTTGCGGCTGCGGTTCTAGCGTTTACGCGCTCGCTCATGATGCCGCGCTCAAGTTTTGGGACGGCATCCGAACGGAAATCCGCCAGCGGGAGTGTCGCCGCTCGCGCCAAACCCCTCCGGGCCTTTTCGCCTTTCGCCTGCCCCACCGGGCAGGTATTGTCCCTCCAAGTTACATGCGCCGCGCTGTGCGGAAACCGGTTGCTTTATGAAAGAAATCACGTCTTCGGAGTTTGAGTCGGAGGTTTTGCGTTCTGACGTGCCCGTCCTGGTGGATTTTTATACGGAGGGGTGCGGCCCCTGTCGGCAGATGTCGCCGATCCTTGGGGAGATCGAGGCAGCAAGCAGCGGGGTGCTGAAAGTGGTCAAGATGGACGCCAGTGCTGACGCCCAGTTTAGCGCGTCTTTTCAAATTAGCGCAGTGCCGACCCTCCTGCTCTTCCATCGGGGTCAGCAACTCGGGCAGGTCATGGGCGCACGGAGCAAGAGAGACTTGAAGCGGTGGATCGATGAGTCGCTGGGCGCGGGCGGTCCCAGGGCCAAAGGCCAAGGTGGGGCGTGATGTCCGACCGGCAAGACCTGGCCCGGCAGGCTGCCGCCCTGGCGGCTCAGGGCGTTTACGTCGGCACGTCCTCATGGGGGCTGAACGAACAGAAGAACGAGAAGATCGGCGACCGCCAGCGCGACATGGTCAAGAAGTTTCTTCAGGCAGGGCTTTTAAGGAGGAAAGGGGCTGGAGGCCGTGCGGCGGTCACGAACTGCCCGACTTGAAGGCGGTGAAATCCCAGCCTCCGCCCAATCAAAACCTCCATTTCCACACACGCACCTAAGCGACAATCTATGAACCCAAAACCCCTCGCCCCACCGCAAGGCCGCCTGCTGGTCAAGAGAGCCGGGCACAGCATCACCAAGCAGATTCCCAAACCCGTGGTGATTATCGACTCGCGGGAGAAGAACCCCTTCGCCTTCACCGGCCATACGAACTGGATCGCTGGAACGGTGCGGCGAAAGCTTGAGGCTGGCGATTACAGCGTGGAAGGCATGGAAGCCCTGCTGTCCTTGGAAAGGAAGAGCCTGAGCGACCTGATTACGACGCTGATGCAGTGCCGAGGCACGTTTTTCAAGGAATGCAAGCGCTTGGCCCGTTACCGATGGCGTGCCATTTTAGTGGAGGCCAGCTATGAGGACATCAAATCACCCTACCTTGATGAGCTTTGCACCTTAGCGCATCCTAACGCAGTATGCGGTTCACTGGACGCACTTGAAGCCCGTTTTGGCATCCCGGTAATTTATACCTCACGGAACCGGGCATTAGCCGAAGAAAAGGCTGCCAGTTGGCTCTCCAAACACTTCACGTATTGGCACCTTGAAACACATGGATTGGGACGCGTTCTTCAGGAAGGCGATTTATAGCGCCTAAAAACACTCAGTTCTCATCCTTCTCTTCAGGGGCTTGATCTGCCCACGGTAGTTCAGGGTGTCTCTGCTTGAATTGTTTGACCTCTTTAATAATGCCCAGCAGATATTGTTTAATGGCTTTGATGTGGTCGCTGCCTTCGGAAAATGTCTGCAAGGGCCTGACCTTTTCGATGCACGACCACTCCTTTTCTTTATCAAGTTCATACGCCTTCCATGCTTTCTTGCTATCCCGCGAGAAATCCCGAAAAGCCTCTATCACCCTTTTCCGAACCACGGATGTTGGGTTGCTCTCTAAATAGACGCCCACGTTAATGAAATCTAATGGGTCGCCGCTCGGCAGATAATATCCAAGCAGACATTGGAAATCATACTTTTTGCCAAAGCCCGCAATCATGATATAGCGAGCGTGGTCGGCCAGTTGGGTCATGGCCCTCTTGCGCGAGCTTACCTTGCCGAGAACTGCTTCAAATTGATCTTTTACCTCGCCCCAGAGGGTTTCGTCCATCAGGTCTTTCGCTCCCAAAAAACTCTCCAGGGCCAGCGTATCGACTGCTCGAAACTGGTTGCGTATCGCCATTTTGTTTTCCTCCATGAATAGCTTAAGTTCAGTGGCCAGCCCATCGCCATTCACATGGGCTTTCAAAATCTCGTAGAATTGAAACCAGCGGGTCGGCTTGAAAGCAAAGTTCGCCGGAAGTTTCTCAAATTCATGAACACGTTCAAAGTCGCGTGTGATGAATACGAGCGCCGTGCGGGTTAATCCTGTCCTTGCTGCAAGTTGTTCAGCATAACGACGAAGTTGGTCGGGACCTGCTTTAGCTTGCAACTTTGATTCGACCAGTATCCATTCTTTGGCCTCGCCTTCGGTCAAACGGATGGCGATGTCCGGTTGGCTATCCGTGGCGTGGTCTGCCAAGGCAGAGAACCGCTCCTGAGGCACAATCTCTATCGCCGGATTCTCCATCGCCGTGGCTCCAATCATCTGCAACCATTCCCGCGTCAAAGCAGGCGAATTGCGCAAGACTTGAGTAACGATTTCGGTATGGAAATTCTCCAGAGGGAACCGATCTACCCGGCACAAACGCTGAAGCTGGACAAACAGGCTCATGATTTTTCGTATGCGCGTTGGAGTATGCACAATTCTTAATTAAGCGTCCATACCAAATTGCTCGCGGGTTGTTGATGGCGGTTGACTTGGCCGCACAAAGCGTGTGCCGTGTCAATGATGAGAATTTGCTTTTCCCGCGCCGCCCGTTTATTGACGCTGCGCGGGTGAGGGGGAATTGGTTTTCGATCTCACTCCCTACGGCCGCGCGGTGATCGAGGTGGGACCAGGGAGTCAAGGAGCGAGTTTTGGCGGCTTTTCGGGGTTTCGATCCAAAAGCGATGGCTTTACCCCCAAAGGAACTGGCACTGCAGGTCGAACCGGGGCCGACCGAGAGGGTGCGCACCCCGGAGAGTTGCCAGACAGTGGCCGGGGGGCGCGGCGATGCGCCAGGACGCTCTGCCGTGGCTCTGGGCCTTGGCCATGCTTGGGAATCCGAAATGTGGATTGCCGGCGGCAGAAAGTTGCCTCTTCCCAACCAGCGGGCGTCCATGGTAAAACTACGGCATGAAACACAATCCTACGCGAAGAACTTTCCTGAGAGGCTCGGCGGCGGCAGCGACGCTGGCGGTCCCGTTTGTCCGGAGCCTCGAGGAGTATGCGCTGGCCGCGCAGGAATCGGCCCCGGTGAAGGCCCCCGCTGCGCCGGGCGTCGCCATGCCGATGGGCGTCATCGGCAACGTCCGCATGAGCCGCCTCCTGTGCGGGGGCAACCTGATAAGCGGCTACGCCCACAGCCGCGACCTGATGTATGTCTCACCGCTGCTCAATCACTATTTCACCGACGAGAAGATCCTGGAGACATGGGCAATGTCGGAGGCGCACGGCGTCAACACCATGATCCTAAACCCGTCCGACACGCGGGCGAGCGCCCTTTACGAGAAGCACCGGGCCCGAGGCGGGCGTATTCAGTACCTGGCCCAGCTCGGCCCGTCAAAAGACGACCTGAAAACTCCGGTAAAACAGGCGAAAGACGCCGGGGCCATCGGCGCTTTTCTGCTCGGCAACTATGGGGATGCCTGGACGCGAGAGGGCGACGTCAAGCTGATCGGCGAATTGCTGGCCAACATCAAAGCGGCGGGCCTCATCGCGGGCGTTGCCGGCCATGAAGTGCGGACCGTGATGACGGTGGAGAAGGCGGGCCTGGCGCCTGACTTTTACATGAAGACCCTCCACGATACGAACTACTGGTCCAAACGCCGCCCGGACCAGATGAAAGAGGTGATCGATAACTACGGCGCGGACAACTACTGGTGCATGGACCCCAAACAGACCGTGGCTTACATGTCCGAGCTCAGGCGCCCATGGATCGCCTACAAAGTCCTGGCCGCCGGCGCCATACACCCCAAGGCCGGCTTCCGGTTCGCCTTCGACAGCGGCGCCGATTTCCTGGCCGTCGGCATGTTCGACTTCCAGATCGCCGAAGACGCGGCCGTAGCCGCGGATACCTTCAAAGCCGCTCGGAATCGCGAACGCGAATGGTGCGCCTGATTCCGATTTTTTCCAAGCCGAAGTGTTGGCAGAAGGTAGCCGGTGGTCGTTCGGGGTAGAGGGGGAACGACCACCGTGCAGAGCAATGGCGGTCCCGAGGCAAGGCCGCACCCAACGGAAAGGAGTAACTGTTCGGGTGTGGGGCAGACCTCCGGTCCGATGCCACTGGGATTTAACGCCAACCTCAGAGGGGCGCCCTGGCCAAGTGCTTGTCCCGGAGGGACATCCGACAATAGCCCAACGTTTCAACGTTGGGTAGCAGCGCCCAAACCGTCACGCGTCCCGAAGGGACGGCCGAGTGGGGGGCCGATGCCGGCCGTCCCTTCGGGACTTGTTGGCCTTCGCATGGCTAAACCCAACGCTGAAGCGGCTATTCTCACGCGTCGCTCCGGGACGAGCATGAATTCCTAGGGACATTGGACCTCTGGTCTGCCGGTGAGGCCGGCCTCTGGCCCTGTGTTTCGACCGCACCCGCGCCACGGAGCCGGAGGCTCCGTGAACCGGCAGACCGGAGGTCTGCCCCACGCCTGTAGGGAGGAAGTATCCGGGCCAAGTTAGCCGCTCTAAAGAAAGTCAAGAATTCTTGCAATCCCGCGTCCGCGTTTCTTCTTACATAGATGAGGACTCGTGTGGCCGCCCGGATACGGGGCCGCGTATCCTCGCTGAAATTGAAGCTCATATCAAATCTCCTCCAGGCAAGCCGAACGGACTCCTGAGTCCACTATGAAACACAGGCACGCCCTCGATCTCAACGGCGCCCCGCAATTTGGCCTCATCGCCGGGGCGGTCGATCAAGTGGACCCGGACCGGGTGGCGCGCGACAACAAAAACCAGGTTTATTCCGTCCAAAGGAAGTGAAGCCCATGAAGAGGATTATTTTGCTTTTGAGTCTGCTGACTTCGGCGCTCGGCCTGGCTCAATCTTTTTCGATGGACTGGTATAAGATAGGCGGGGGCGGAGGAACCAGCGCCGACGGCACGCACCAGCTCACCGTGACCGCCGTCACTTCCGATAACGGGTATCCGGCGCATGAAGTCCGGTGGACGGACAGCGCCGGCCTGCCGCGAACCGCGATCATGGTGGATCAGAATTCGACGACGGCGCCCTACACCGGCTATCTCCGGCAATATGCTTATCAGGTCAATGGACAGACCCGTGTCTGCACCGGAACGGACAACTACGCCACGGGCGGAAACCTTGAGTTCTCCGGCGATGGTTTTGTGCAAAACCACACCGCCGCCAGCGCCATCTATCCCGTCGGTGGTGATTTTTCAAGCGGCAATGGCGGCGGCGTTCCGGGAACGACAACGATTACGCTCCAGGGAACCGATCACGCCCTCATCACTTATTATATGCCTGACTACCAGATCGTCGATCAGGCCGGCAATACTCAGACCGTGCCAACCGCGGTGCAATGGTTTTTTGCCAACGGCCGTTCCCACCCGGTTTTTGCCTTCAGTCAGGATGCGCGCGCCACCGCCGGGAATATCGCCGCCGACTCCCGCTCGCCGTACGGCGATATGGCCTACGATGGCGACGGCGCCGACGCATTTGTTGGCGGATGTTCGTATGGCGACAGTTACAAGTTTGTCACCCTCGCAGCCAACCCCGAAGAGGTCACCGCGGCCTCCGGCTGGCGTGATACCGAGGCCAATGCCATTCCCTATGCCATGCAGTGGGCCGAGCCGGCCACCGTGGATGCGGAAATGGGTCATGTGGCCACCGTCCCCATCAGTGTCTGCGATCAGGGTGAAGATGCCCAGGAATATCCGCCGATCGATCCTCGGGGCGCCAGTCAACCGAACGGCCCCATGCTGACCGACGAGAGCTGGGCCTTCCAAATCCTGAATGAGAGTTTTCCCGCCAGCGGCCCCACCACCACCAAACGTTTGGCCTGGGGAGCCAATTATGGACGGGTTGGGGGCTGGGATGACAGTTCACCCGGTTATACCGACCCACGCTATCCCGATAGCCTGAGCGGCAGCCTCACCCAATACAACAAACACTACGATGACCCGCTTGGCAAAATTGAATCCGGTTCCCGCGCGGACGGCCTGCTCATGGCCTATTCCGTCTTTGTCGTTTTCGGAACGCACACCGGCGGCTATGCCAATGGCACCGTCGGGCAGCAAGTCATCCAAATGGAGAATGCCACCCGCGCAAGTCTCTCCGCCGCGATCGGGGCGGTGGAAACCAGCGGGCCGGCTGGAGTGGGAAACGCCTCCTCCGCCACGATTGCCTACACCCCCGCCGGGTATAACCCGACCTACTCGTCTTGGGAAATCGCAGCCGCCACCAACGCGGTGGACGCCACGCTCACGCCCGCGGCGAATTATCCCCTCGATCACCCGCTCTTTGTTATTAACGGCTATGCATCGAGCCAGTTGCCGGCCATCATTGCCGTCGGCGCCGGGTTGACCAATGCGGGCATCGATTATTTTGCGACGGTCGATACGGCCGGCCAGCGGCTCTGGATTACCGTCAACCGCCTGGTCGCCAGCCCTTTGAACCTGGTGGTCAATGGTTCGGGTAGCGGAATGCCGCCATCGGGGCCGGTCATTTCGTCGATCCCCTCCAGCGGCACGGTGGGGACGGCGATTGTCATTATCGGCGAGAACTTTACCGGCGCCACCGGCGTCGCCTTCAATGGGGTTGCGGCCAGTTTCACCGTCAATTCGCCGACGCAGATCAGCGCCACCGTGCCCGCCGGCGCCACGTCCGGGCCGATCGCCGTCACCACCCCCGGCGGGACGGCTCAGAGCGCGGCTTCCTTTACCGTTGTGGCGGCGCCCGCGAACCTGCCGATCTACGTTGACAGCTTGCTCAACGGGTTCCAGGACTACAGTTGGGCCACCGACGTCGACTATCAAAATGCGTCCCCGGTTTATGCCGGCAGCTATTCCATCAGCGTCACGGCCGCTCCTTATACGGCTCTTTGGCTGTATCATGAGGACTTCAACACCTCGCCCTACTCGAGCCTGAGCTTCTGGCTCAACGGCGGCGCAGCCGGCGCGCAAGGGCTGCAAGTGATGGGAGTGGTGACCCAGGCCTACCAGGCCATCTATAGCCTGCCGGCCCTGGCCGCCAATACTTGGACCCGGTTCAGCATCCCGCTCTCCGCGCTGGGAGTCGCCAACGTCACCGACTGCCAGGGTTTTTGGTTCTGGCCCACCCTCTCCGGCACGACGGTTTTTTACCTCGATTCCATTCAACTGAACCATGCAAGTGCCGCTGCCCCGACGCTGGCCGTCGTGCGAGCGGCGCCCGACCCCGGCTCGTTTGTCTTCCAGCTTTCCGGCATCCCGGGCCAGACCTACTGGATACAAACCTCGACTGACCTGGCCACCTGGGCGAGTATCTCGACCAATGTCCTGGCCTCCTCGTCCGCCAATATTACCAATTCGGTGATCCCCGCCTCGAGCCGCCAATTCTGGCGGGCGATCTGGCCGCCATAGGTTGGCCCCAAGCAGCGGCATATTCTCCGCGCTAAAAAAGAAAATCAAAGAACCTTGTAATCCCCCGTCTGGATTTCTTCTTACATAAATGAGGACTCGTGCGGCGGCCCGGACCGGCACAGGGCGCGCGCGGTCCCGCGAAACCTAATATATTTATGACCACCATGAAAATACGCAGATATTGTCTGCTCCTCGGGCTGGCAATGCTCGCCGGCATGAACCACGCCGCCGCGCAAGGCACGGCGTTCACCTATCAAGGCCAGCTCACCGACGGCACGAGCCCGGCCAACGGCAGTTACGATTTCCGCTTCCGGCTCGCCTCCGATCCGCTCGGCAGCAACTATGCGGGCGAGCCGTTCCTCACCAACGGCGTGCGCGTGAGCAACGGGCAATTCGTCACGAGCGTTGACTTCGGGGGCATTTTCACCGGGAGCAACTACTGGCTGGAAGTGGACGTGCGGACCAATGGCGAGCCGAGTTACACGTCGCTGGCTCCCCTCCAACCGATAACGCCGACGGCCTACGCCATGTTCGCCAACACGGCGAGCAATTTGCTGGGGACTCTGCCGGCGAGCAAGTTGGCCGGCGCGGTGGGCAACGGCCAGTTGGCCAACAGCTCCATCACCGTGAATGCCGGCGCCGGTTTGACCGGCGGCGGCCCGGTGACGTTGGGCGGCGCCACGACCCTCAACAACAGCGGCGTTCTTTCGGTAACCGGCAACGCGGACATAACGGCCTCCACGAGCGGCGGCGCGGTGACCCTGAGCGACACCGCCACCAGCGCCAATACCGCCAACAGCCTCGTCAAGCGCGACGCCAACGGGAACCTCGCGGCCGGCACCATCACGGCCAACCTGGCAGGCAACGCCACCACCGCCACGACGGCGACAAGCCTCGCCGGCAGCCTGCCCGACGCGCAGCTTTCCGGCAATGTCGCGATGCGGGCGGGCGGCAACACATTTGCGGGCGCGCAGGTGGTGAACGGGCCCCTGGGCATCAATACCCCCACGACGCCGGAAAATGATTTCGCCATCAACACAAGCACCTATCTCTTGTCCAACCCTCTTTATCTGCGGGGCGACGACGGCATCGACCACAACCACGGCCTGGCCTACAATGGCTACAGCATCACGAATTTTGGCGCGGGAAACTATCAAATCGACGGTCCGGTGTTGTGGGGCTGGAACGGCGGCGTGCTCGGCACCAGAAACGGCGGCGATAACGCGAAGTTGTCTTGGGGCCCCAGCGGAGTGATCACGTACGGCGGGTTGCACGTCGAAGGCGGCAATTGCCTCCTGGACGGCGGGTTGACCGTCAACGGCTCCAGCGTCCTTTACAATGGGCTGACCGTCCCGGCCGGCCTCAGCCTCCTGGAGGAGGGTTTGGCCGTCACCGGCAGCAGCCTCCTGAACGGCGAGTTGAGCGTCAACGGCAACAGCAGCCTGGCTGGCGCGAGCATTGACCCGTCAGGTCAAAACGCCGGAAGTGTCGGTTCCGATGCGCTGGTCTTTGGCGCCGCCCTGGGTTCGAGCGGAGAGGGCATCGCCTCCGCGCGCGCCGGCACCGACGACTTGGAGTTCTTCACCGACTGGCAAAACCGGATGACCATCGGCCACAATGGCAACGTCGGCATCGGCACGGCCAGCCCCAGCGAGACCCTCGAAATCAACGGCACCAGCCGGCTCGACGACAATGATATGTACCTCCGCATCGGGAGCGACCACAACCACGGCTTGGGCTATCGCCACAATTTCGGCGGCACGGTGACCGACGGCCCGTATCTGTATGGCTGGGGCGGCGGCGCGCTGGGAACCACGGGCGGCCAAAGCGTCGCGTTGCAGTGGGACGATACAGGCAGCGTGTCGGTCAACAACAACCTGTCGATTAATGGCGCCCTCATCGTCCCCGGCGCCGGCGTCAACACCAAGACCACCGCGTTCATTCAGCTGGTAACGCAGGCCAACTCAAACACAGGCGGCGGCGAGAATGGGTGGAGCATGATTGACAACCCCATCTGCAATGGCAACCCCAACGCCATTCTAATCGTCACCGTCAGCTATCGAGCTGGCAACGCCTTCCAAGGCGTCATCGCCGTATACTACATTGGCTCCCATTGGTATCTTGCCACCACGGACGGTAGCAACTTGGCTGTTGGCCTAGCGTTCAACGTGCTGGTCATCGTGCCCTAGCTCCCGCGATCCATTCAAACCGCCAGCCAATTTCCATGAAAATCGCGCCATTCCTCTTGGCCTTTGCCCTTGGGGCGCTGGCCGCCACGGCTTCCGCCCAATACGCCCTTGACTGGTATGAGGTTTCCGGCGGGGGCGGCAGCAGCAGCGGCGGCCAGTATTCGCTTACCGGGACGATTGGCCAGCACGATGCCGGCGCGATGGCCGGCGGCAGTTACTCTCTGACCGGCGGCTTCTTGAGCATCCCCGCCGCCGCGCCCGCTACGCCGGCCATTCTCAGTGCTACGCTGGGCGCCGGGCGACCCAATGGCACGATCACCCTTGCCTGGAGCGCGACGCCGGGACAAACCTATCAAGTGCAGTACAAGACCAGTTTGAGTCAACCGGATTGGACCAATTTGGCCACCGTCACCGCCACGAATTCCACGGCGACCGTATCCGATGCCCTGGATTCTTCCGCACAGCGGTTTTATAGGACCGTCTGGCTGCCCTAAAACGGATATTTCATGAGGCGGCGAGACGTTTAATCAACATCGTGGGTAACTGTTCAGGCCGGAGGGTGGGGCAGACCTCCGGTGTGCCGGTGAGGCGGGCCTCTGGCCGGGTGTTTCGACCGCACGCGCGCCACGGAACCGGAGCCTCCGTGAACCGGCAGACCGGAGGCCAGCCCAAGACGCGAGCAGAGCGCGCGGGAAGCCGTTGAAACGGCTGGGACGGCTCGCCGCGTAATTACACCGCGCTATTCGCGGCCAAGTTAGCCGCTCTAAAGAAAGTCAAGAATTCTTGTAATCCCCCTTCCGCGTTTCTTCTTACATAGATGAGGACTCGTGTGACCGCCCGGATAAGGGGGCGCATATCCTCGCCAAAACTAAAGTTTATGTCAAATCTCATCTAGACAAGCCGAACCAGATCCTGAATCCCTCATGAAAACCAAACTCCACCGTCCACTCATCGCGTCGGCCTTGCTGGCGCTCTCCACCTTCAACCTTCCACTCTCGACCGCCCAGGCGCAAGGCACCGCGTTCATGTACCAGGGGCGGCTGAATGACGGCGCCGGTCCCGCCAACGGCAGCTATGACATGGCCTTTTCGCTGTTTGGCGCCGGCACCGGAGGCAGCCAGGTTGGCAGCACGCTCACATTCACCGCCCTGGGCGTTACCAACGGCCTCTTCACCGCCACGCTCGACTTTGGCCCGGGCGTGCTCACCGGCGCCAATTTATGGCTGGACATCAGCGTGCGCGCGAGCGGCGGCGGGGCGTTCAGCGAATTGGTTCCGCGCCAGCCGCTGACGCCGGCGCCCTACGCCGTCATGGCCAACAGCGCCAGCAATATCCTGGGCGCGCTGCCGGCCGGCCAGTTGGTCGGCACGATCCCCATGGCCCAGCTACCAGGCGTGGTGATTACAAACAATGAGCCGGGCGTGACCTTGGGCAACGTGACGATCAACGGCGGTTTGAATCTGCCCACAACGGCCACCATCTCTTCGGGCGGCGACAGTTTTCTAGCCGGCCTGACCATCGACCCAAACAATCAAAACATCGGCAGCGTCGATGCCAACGCCTTGACCTTTGGCACGTCCAGCGGGGAGGGCATCGCCTCCAAAAGAAGCGGCGCCGTTGGTTCATGGGACCTGGAGTTCTACACCAAATTCAACAATCGGATGACCATTCTCCAGGATGGCAACGTGGGCATCGGCACGACTAATCCCTGGGCGCTGTTGGAGGTCAATGGCACCGTGCTCGTAGATCAAGACACTTATCTTCTGGGCAATGTAACGATCGGCGGCAGCCTGACCACCGGCACTTCGGGCGGCAACAGCCTTATAGCCGCCGGCCTGAACGTTGACCCAAACAATCAAAACATTGGCAACGTCTATTCCAATGCCTTGACCTTTGGCAGGTCCAGCGGGGAGGGCATCGCCTCCAAACGCAGCGGCGCCAGCGGTTCATGGGACTTGGAGTTCTACACCGACTTCGACAATCGGATGACCGTTTCCCAAAACGGCAACGTGGGCATCCACACGACGACCCCCAGCGAAACCCTCGAAATCAACGGCACCAGCCGCATCGACGATAATGATATATATATGCGCTCCGGGTCCGACCGTAATCACGGGCTTGGCTATCGCCAGAGCGTGGGCGGCACGACGGTGGACGGTCCGTTCCTCTACGGCTGGACCGGCGGCGCCCTCGGGACGCCCTCTCCGGAGTCCATCGCGCTGAGCTGGGACCGGCAAGGCGATGTCACGGTGGCTAACAACCTGTCGGCCGCGACGCTGACCATTCGCGGCGGTGCGGACGTGGCGGAGCCTTTCCCGGTCACGGGCGGCCAGGTTGAGCCAGGCACGGTGATGGTGATTGACGAAGCCAACCCGGGCCGGCTCAGCCGCAGCACCCGGGCCTACGACACCCGCGTGGCGGGCATCATCAGCGGGGCCGGCGGGATTAGACCCGGTCTCGAGTTGCAGCAGGATGGCGTGCTGGATCAGGGCCAGAAGGTAGCCCTGAGCGGCCGGGTCTATGTGCAGGCGGATGCATGCACGGGCGCGATTAAGCCGGGTGACCTGCTCACGACCTCGGAGGCGCCGGGCTGCGCCATGAAGGTGAGCGACCACGCCCGCGCCCAAGGCGCCATCCTGGGCAAGGCGATGACGGGCTTGACCGACGGCCGGGGCCTGGTCCTGGTGCTCGTCACGTTGCAATAATTGCTGAGCCGCTTATCCACCCGTGGCCTAACCATAAAAAAGGAAGCATGAAAATACGCAACTCAGCGATTCCCGTTCCCAGACAAGTCCTGGTCGGAGCAGGCCTGGCGGCGGCGTTCACGGCGTCGTTGCTGCTCTTGGCTGCCCCCGTTCGGGCAGAGGACAGACGCATCCTGCGCACTCGCGTGCCGGAGACGGCGGCACACTTGCAATTGCTGGGCCGTCTTCCGGCTGCGAACCGCCTGCGATTGGCCATCGGCTTGCCCTTTCGCAACCAGGACACCCTCACCAACCTGGTCCAGCGGCTCTGCGATCCGGCCAGCCCCGATTTCCGCCGCTACCTCACACCCGCGCAGTTCGCGGAGCAATTTGGCCCGACCGAGCAGGATTATCAACGCGTAATCAATTACGCCGCGTCGAACCGGTTGGAGGTCGTGGGCACCTATGGCAACCGCGCCGTGCTGGATGTGGCCGGGAAGATTTCGGACATTGAACGAGCTTTCCAGGTCTCCTTGGGCACCTACCGACATCCCACGGAGGACCGGCAGTTCTTCGCCCCGGACGTCGAGCCTTCCGTGGATGCCGCCCTGCCAGTGCTCTATGTCAGCGGCCTGGACAACTATTTCCTTCCGCGCGCAGGCGCGCACAGAAAGACCCCCCCTTCCAGGGGACCCAAACCCGAAATGTTCAACGGCTCAGGCAAGAACGGTTGGTATCTCGGATACGATTTCAGACACGCCTACGCTCCCGGGGTGGTTAACCTTACCGGCGCCGGGCAAGTGGTTGGACTGGCCGAGTTTGACGGCTATACAGCCAGCGATATAACCAAGTACGAAGCCCTCGCAGGACTGCCAAACGTCCCCTTGCAAGATATCTACCCGGACGGGGGCCCGCTCACCCTCGGAGCGAATACTGACGAGGTGTCCTTGGACATCGAGATGGTCATCGCCATGGCGCCGGGTTTGCTCAAACTGCTCGTCGTCGAAGGCAACAACGAGGTGACCGTCATGAACACACTGGCCTCTCCTCCCAAGGGCGTGCCGCTCCCAAACCAGGTCAGTTGTTCATTCTTCGTCCTCGGGGACACCAATACATACCCGGCGCTTTTAGAGATGGCCGCGCAGGGGCAGTCGTTTTTCCAATGTTCGGGCGATGACGGAGCGCCGCCCGGGGCCACCAACAGCTACTCGGCCAGTTTCAATTATGTGACCTGGGTGGGCGGGACTGAATTATCCATGAACGGGGTGGGTGCTTCCTGGCAATCAGAGGAGGTCTGGAACCACCAGTACATCCTGGGCGCAAGCGCTGGGGCCGTCGTGCCGGGCCTTCCCATTCCAGGCTACCAACAGGGCATCGACATGTCCAAAAACCGCGGCTCAACGCGATTCCGCAATATCCCGGACGTGGCCATGTGTGCGGATAACATCGAGGTAGTGGAGACGGACCAGGATGCCAAAGGGAACTGGACCGTGACGGGGTCCGTGGATCCGATTGGCGGCACGAGCGCCGCGGCGCCGCTCTGGGCCGCCTTTACCGCTCTGGTCAATGAGCAGGCCGCGGCGCAGGGCAAACCACCCGTCGGGTTTATCAACCCGGCTCTTTACGCCATTGCCAAGGGACCAATGTACACCAACTGCTTCCACGACATCACGTCTGGAAATAATACCAACAAGAACAGCAATAACCTGTACTTCGCCACCCCCGGTTACGATCTTTGCACCGGCTGGGGCTCGCCCACGGGCGTAAACCTCATCAACGCCCTCGTCGAGCTCTCCGGCCCCGTCTTTGTAAATTTCAACTTGAACTCCCTCTTCTTTCACGACGGAAGCTACTTTTTTCCTTTCAGCACCTTGGCTGCGGGAATCGATGCGGTCAGCACGGGCGGGACCATTTTTATCGAGACTGCAGGTTCCAGTTCTGAAACCATGACCATCTCCAAACCGGTGATCATCAGCGCCATCGACGGTGCCGTTACCGTTGGCGTCGGCCATTGACGACCCCAACTCGAAAGATTTATGAAAACCTTCAATAAGACAATCCTTCTCACATTGCCCCTCTGGCTCAGTACGCTGGCCATCCACGCGCAGAACTACTCCATTGACTGGTATAACGTGTCCGGCGGTGGCGGCACCAGCACCGGCGGCCAGTTTTCCCTGAGCGGCGCCATCGGCCAGCCGGACGTCGGCGCGATGGCCGGAGGCAGTTATTCTCTGACCGGCGGCTTCTTGAGCCTCGGCGCCGCCGCGCCCACCCCGCCGGCCATTGTCAGTGTTATGCCGGGTACCGGGCCAACCAGCGGCGGCACGATGGTGACCATTGTCGGCACGGGCTTCGAGAGCGGCGCCACGGTGGACTTCGGCGCCTCGCCGGCACTCTCAGTGGATGTCATCAACTCGACGAACATTACTGCCCTCACGCCGCCCTCGGGCCAAGGCACGGTGCAGGTGGTGGTCGCCAACCCCGGCGGCCAGAGCGCGACCTTGGCCAACGCCTTCACCTACGTGGCTCAGCCAGGCACACCAGTGATAACCTGGGCCAATCCGGCTCCCATCGTTTACGGCGCCGCCCTCGGTTCCTCCCAATTGAACGCCACGGCGAATGTGCCAGGGAGCTTTGCCTACAGCCCGGCGGCAGGCGCCGTGTTGAATTCAGGCGCCGCCACCCTGGAGGCGGTGTTCACCCCGAACGATACGGTGGATTACACGAGCGCCACAGCCAATGCGAGCCTCGTCGTATTGCCGGCGCCCCTGAGTGTAACGGCCAGCAACGCCACGCGCGCCTACGGCCAGGCCAACCCGGTTTTCAATGGCACGATCACGGGCTTGGTCAACGGCGACAACATCACGGCAACTTACGGTTGTGCGGCCACGACCGCCAGTCCGCCGGGGACCTATCCGATTGTGCCAAGCCTGGTGGACCCGGACAACCGGCAAGGCAATTACCAAGTCACCCTGGTGAATGGCACTTTGACGGTGACGCCGGCCGCCCCGCAGGCCATTCTCAGTATTACCCCGGCCACCGGGCGGCCCAACGGCACGGTAACCCTGGCCTGGAGCGCGACGCCGGGCCAAGTGTTCCAGGTGCAGTACAAAACCAATCTGAGTCAACCGGATTGGGTCAATCTGGCCACCGTCACCGCCACGAGTTCTACCGCGACCGTATCCGATAGCCTGAATTCTTCCGCGCAGCGCTTTTACAGGACCGTCTGGCTGCCGTGAAATGCGCTCGCACGTTGAAACCTAAACTCTTTATGACCACTATGAAAACGCGCAGGTATTGTTTGCTCCTCGGGCCGGCGCTGCTCGCCGGCATGAACTACGCCGCCGCGCAAGGCACGGCGTTCACCTATCAAGGGCGGATCAACGACGGAGGCAACCCGGCCAACGGCAGTTACGACTTCCGCTTCCGGCTCGCCTACGATGCGCTCGGCAGTAGTTATGCCGGCGTGCCGTTCCAGACCAACGGCGTGCCCGTGAGCAATGGGCAGTTCGTCACGGCCGTTGACTTCGGGGGCATTTTCACCGGGAGCAATTACTGGCTGGAAGTGGACGTGCGCACCAACGGCGAGAGCGGTTTCACCTCCCTGTCTCCCCTGCAAGCGATAACGCCCACGCCATACGCCATATTCGCCAACACGGCGAGCAATCTCTCGGGCGCGCTGCCGGCGAGCCAGTTGACCGGCGCGGTGGGCAACGGCCAGTTGGCAAACAGTTCCGTCACCGTCAATGCTGGCGCCGGTTTGACTGGCGGCGGCCCGGTGCCGTTGGGCGGCGCCACGACCCTCAACAACAGCGGGGTTCTTTCCATCACCGGCAACGCGGACATCACGGCCTCGACCAGCGGCGGCGCAGTGACCCTGAGCGACACCGCCACCAGCGCCAATGCCGCCAACACCCTCGTCAAGCGCGACGCCAACGGCAACCTTTCAGCCGGCACCATCACGGCCAACCTGCTCGGCAACGCGACGACTGCCACGACGGCGACCAGCCTGGCCGGCAGCCTGCCCGATGGGCAACTTTCCGGCAACGTCGCGATGCGGGCGGGTGGCAACATCTTTGCCGGTGCGCAGGTGGTCAACGGGCCCCTGAGCATCAACACCCCCGCGACGCCGGAAAATGATTTCGCCATCAATACGAGCACTTATCTCTTCTCCAACCCTCTTTATTTGCGCGGCGAAGCCGGCATCGATCACAACCACGGCCTGGCCTACAACGGTCACAACGTCACGAATTTCGGCGGCGGAGTTTATCAAATCGATGGCCCGGCGTTGTGGGGATGGGACGGTGGCGTGCTGGGCACCCGAAACGGCGGCGACAACGGGGAGTTGGTCTGGGGCCCCGACGCGGTGATCGTCAATGTCAAGAGCCTCCTGACCGCCGGGCTGGGCGTGGCAGGCGGCAGCCTCCTTTACGGCGGGCTCACCGTCAACGACGGTGGGCTCACGGTCAGCGCCGGCGGGCTGAGCGTCAGCGGCAACAGCCTCCTGGACGGCGCGAGCATCGACCCGTCGGGGAAAAACCTCGGAAGCGTCGCTTCCGATGCGCTGGTCTTCGGCGCCGCCCTGGGTTCGAGCGGAGAGGGCATCGCCTCCGCGCGCGGCGGCGTCAACGACCTGGAGTTCTACACCGACTGGGGCAACCGGATGACCATCGGCCACAATGGCAACGTGGGCATCGGCACAACCAGCCCCACCGAGACCCTCGAAATCAACGGCACCAGCCGGCTCGACGACAATGATATGTTTTTCCGCAAAGGGAGCGACCACAACCACGGCTTGGGCTATCGCCACAATTTCGGCGCCACCGTGACCGACGGCCCGTATCTCTATGGCTGGGGTGGCGGCGCGCTGGGAACCACCGGAGGCCAGAGCATCGCGTTGCAGTGGGACGATACAGGCAGCGTGTCGGTCAACAACAACCTCACGATTAATGGGGCCCTCAAAGTTGCCGGCGCCGGCGTCAACACCCCCACCACCGCGTTCATTCACACCACGACGCATGCCAACCTGAACGAGAGCCTTTGGCCAGGTAGCAGCATGATTGACAATCCCGTCTGCAATGGCAACCCCAATGCCATGTTGATCATCACCGAACTTTGGGGTCAGAATAATTTTTGGGGAGACCCAACTGCAGTCTCATACGCGAACGGCTATTGGTGGATCGTGGACAGGAACTTACAGGGCAGCCTGATAGAGGGCCTGGCCTTCAACGTGCTGGTCATCGTGCCCTAGCTCCCATGAATTGCGCTCGTCACTTCGCAGCCATCTGCCAGACCCAGTCGCCCTGCCCGCTGTCCACGCTCTTCTTATCCTTGGACCAGGCCGGCACGCCGCCGTCGTCGGTCTGGTTCCAGCCGATCGAGTAGAGGACGTAGCCCCCATTGGAATCGAGGCGATAGCGCAGTGGCTTGCCGTCGATCACGTCGCCGGGGATGGCGGCGATGAAGCGCGGGCTGAGCACATCCAAGGAGGCCGGGAGCTTGCCCTCGGCCAGGCGATAGCGCTCCAGGGCGCAGGCGACACGGCTGGCGTCCAGGTATGTCTGCATCACGGCCGATTTCCGCGCCGCATTCCCCAGGGCCGGCAGCAGGAGCCTGGCCAGGAACGTGTAAGGCCCCTGGTGCATCTTCTCGATCGAGCGCTGCCCGTTCGCGCTGATGTCGGGCGAGACCCGGTGCGCGCGCTCGTCCACGGCGGGCAGGGTGAAGTCCTCGAAGAAGCGCGATATCCTGAGCATGTTTTGGTAAAACATGGCATTGGGCACGAGGTGGAGGGGCGCGGTGCTGGCGGAGGAGCCATTCTCTGTGTCGAAGTAATTGCTGAGGTCGGACCCATGCCGGCGCAGGAAATCCAGGCCCTCGATCTCGCACGCCCGCTCGCCGCGCATGGCGTGCTCGTACTCGGCCAGCAGGTTCACCTTGGCCAGGTAGCCCTCCAGCTCGGTCAGTTGCCCATCGCTCCAGGCGTGGCGCAGCAGGCCCTCGCGCACCGTTTGCAGGTCGAGGGAGAGGGTGGAGATACGGACGAGGTGATCGATCAGAATAGGCTCGCTGCGAATGCTGTCGGAGAGGCGCAGGCCCAGTCTTAGGTCCTCAAAGGCATCCGCCGGCTGGCCTGCGTCCAGGGAGGCCGTCGCGCGCGTCTCGCAGAGGAGGGTCAGCCCCTTCACTCGAGCCAGGTGCGGCAGCAGGATGTTCCAGGACGGCAGCTCCTCGTAATGGACGGGGAAGCGCGACTCGGGCCGCGCGACGGCCGCCTCGCGCAGTTCCTTAAGCTCGGGGGCGAACTTGCCCAGGGCTGTCAAGATAACCTGCGCCGGGGCTGCCCCGGGGGCGGCCTGCGGGTAGTTCGTGTTGCCGCGGTAGAATAGGGCGCAGGCAGGCAGGTCGGCGAAGGTCCCCATCTCCAGGCGGCCCAGCACGAGGTGGTCGTTGGTATTGCGACGGGGGGACAGGTCCGCAGCTATCCGCTCAAGGCGAGCTGTGCCGTTCGTGTCCCGCCAGACCAACCCCGAGGGCCCGCGGGAGTAGTCCAGCACCGGCCGGAGCAGCGGCGTGAGCGCGAAGTTCCTCTCGTCCGGGACCGCCGGCGGCACCAGGGACGAGAGGGTGAGGTGCTCGCCCTTGGCCGCCAGGAGCCGCTCATGGCTCCGCCAGGCGTGGCTGCCGCGCCAGTATTCCTCGGCGAAGCCGAGCAGGATTACGACAACGACGCCGGCAATCCCATACAGGACGCGGCGCAGGTGGCGCCAGCAGCAGAGCCAGTGGATGAACAGGGTGGCTGCGGCCAGCAGCACCGACGCCAGCGCCAGCCCAGCAATGTCGCTCCCTTTGGGCCTCGGCCCAATCGCTGTGCTGATGCCGATGAATACGACGAGGATGGCCAGGGCGAGCAGCCCAAACCAGGCGAGGCGCTTGCCCGGGCTGTTCCAGGGTCTCCTCCAGATGCTTAGGGTGTTTTCTTTCATACGTGAATATAGACAGCGCCGGGTCTGCACGCTCACGCCAGCCTTGCGATTCGACACCAGTGCGGTAAGATTCAACGGACATGGCGACCACATCGCAAGAGACCCCGCGCATCCCCCGCGATTGGCTGGAGGAGTTTGAGGCGGCTGCCCGCCGCCCGCTCAAGACCCGCTTCCGTTATTCCTTCATTCACACCTACAAGCCCGTGCTCGACGACGAGCCGTTCCGCGCTTTTGCGACCACGGAGGACTACCGCCGCTGGTGCGAAGCCAACCTTCCCGATTGGCTGGGTTATGGCCGCGTTTGAGTACCGCCAGGCCGAGGAAATCCGCGAGGTCTTTAGCCGTCATCGCGTCCGTTATCTCTTCATAGGCAAGTCCGGGGCGATCCTCCTGGGCTTCCCTGACACCACGCAGGACGCCGACCTGTTCGTGGAGCGCTCGCCTGAAAACGGGCAAGCCCTGGTCCAGGCCCTGCGCCAGTTGGGGTTCGCCCTCCGCGACGAGCAGGCTGCTGACATCTTGCGCGGCAAGGATTTCGTGCAATTGAAAAATGGCCCTTTTGATCTGGACCTGGTTTTTGCCCCTGACGGCATCGAGAGATTTGAGGATGCCTGGCGCCGGCGAATCGAGGTCGAGGGCTTCCCGGTCTGCCACATCGATGACATCATTGCCAGCAAGGCCGCAACGAACCGTCAAAAGGACCGCGAATCCCTCCCGCGCTTGCGCTCGTTCCGCGAATATTGGCTCGAACACCGGCGCACACCTAGCCTGAGCCCGGATGGCCGAACAGGCCGTGGCCCTTGATGACCTCGACGATGGGCTGGGGCACCAGCGCCTCCCAGGAGGGGTCGCCGGACTGAATGCGGGCCAGCACGTCCCGAGACCGGATCGGCAAGAGGCCGGGCTGGTAGTTGCGGATGCATTGGATGAAGCGGTTCTCCAGCAGATACGCATGGAGGTGCCCCAAACGAGGGGGGACCGGAAAATTCTCTCCGGTGATGACCCGGCCGGATGCCAGGTCGAGGCTGGGATAGACATAGAGCCGGGCCCGGTTCCTGAAAAGTTGGCCCAGGCCCCCAAGCAGACCGCCTTCATTTTCGTTGTAGAAGGTCTCGTCGAAGATTTCTCCGAGCTTCGAGGCGCCCAGGGCCAGGCCGATCGGCCGGTCTGTGTAGCGGGAGAGATAAGACCTGAGGCGGTGGAATCGGCGGAAATTGGAGACCAGCACCGTCTTGCCCAAGGCCCCGAGGGTGTCCGCGCGCTGCAGAAAGTCCTTCTCTTCGATTTTGTCGCCCGTCGTCAGGTGGCGCAGGGTCATCTCCATCAGGACCACCGGGGGTTCGCCTTTCAATTCGGGGTCCTGGACGAATTGCTCCAGCCCCCGCTCGAGCACGTCCAGCGTGGCTGTGGTGACCGGGTGGAAACTGCCGCGCTGGACGAGCACCGGTTTCTTATAGAGCACCTCGGCCCATTGCACGGCCTCGCCTTTGGCGGTGAACATGGCCGCTTCGGTCAAGCCCTGCTTGACCAGTTGCAGGGCCAGCAGCCGGTTGTCGACCCGGCCGAAGGCAGGCCCGGCAAAGCGAATCATGTCCACCTCGACCCGGTCCCAGGTCAGGTTGTCCAGCAGTGCGCGAATCAGGGCCTCGGGCTGGCGGTTCAAGTAGAAGCTGCCGTGAATCAGGTTCACGCCGATGACCCCCAGGGCTTCCTGCTGGTCCACCGTCTCGCGGTCGAGCATGCGCACGTGGATGATGATTTCCGAAGGATCGGCGCCCGGCTCCGCCTGAAAGCGAATCCCGAGCCAGCCGTTGCCCTCGGCCCGGCGCGTGGCCACGGTGTTGGCAAACACGAAAAAGGCCGCCTTCGCGCCGCGGCTCTGTTCCAGCCGCTCCAGCAGCAATTCATACTCGCAATCCAGCATGGCCTTGAGCCGCCGACGGCTTACGTACTGGTCCGTCGGCCCGTAGATCGCGTCGCTCACCGCCATGTCGTAGGCTGAGATGGTCTTGGCGACGGTGCCTGCCGCGCCGCCCACGTGGAAAAACCAGCGGGCCACTTCCTGGCCCGCGCCGATTTCCGCAAAGGTCCCGTAGCGCCGCGCGTCCAGGTTGATCTGGAGCGCCTTCCGGCTCGTGTCTATCATTTCGTCGGCCATAACTGTGGGCATTGCCGCCCACAGTCTGCGCTGAGCGCCAGAATTCTCAATCGGAATATCATGGACAATCCAGCCGAACCGTGTTTGAAAATTGTGAGGTTATGGCGCCAGAATTGAAACAGGAGCTGCTCAAACGCATCCCTCCGGTGACGGAGTTGTTGAAAAGCGAGGCGGTCGCGGTGTGGCTCAAGGCACATCCGCCGGCGCTGGTGACCGATTGCCTGCGGGGCGCGGCCGCCGGGGCGCGCCGGGAGGTGCTGGCCGATGAGGCGGGCCGCTGCGGGCCGGAGCAGGTCAGCGCCCAGGCCCTGCTGGCCCGGGCCGCCGAGTTGCTGGCCCAGGCCACGACGCCGCGCCTGCGCCGCGCCATTAACGCCACCGGCATCATCCTGCACACCGGGCTGGGCCGCGCCGTTTTCCCTGGGCGTGTGGTGGACTCGATGCAGGCGGAGCTTAGGGGCTGCGTCGCGTTGGCGGTCGACCGCGCCAGCGGCGAGCGCATCGAACGCGACGAGTTGGTCGAGCCAATCCTGGCCGAACTGACCGGCGCCGAAGCCGCGACGGTGGTCAACAACAACGCCGCCGCCACGATGTTGGTGCTGGCGGCGTTGGCAGCGCACAAGGAAGTCATCGTCTCGCGCGGCCAGCTTATCGAGATTGGCGGCTCTTTCCGCCTGCCTGAAGTGATGGCCCAAAGCCAGGCGCGCCTGGTCGAGGCCGGCTCGACCAATCGCACCCACCTTAAGGATTACGTCAACGCCATCACCGCCGAGACCGCCGCCATCATGCGCGTCCATCCGAGCAACTATCGCATCGTCGGCTTCACCGCCGAACCCGCCTTGCCGGAGTTGGCCCGGTTGGCGCGCGAGCGGCATCTGCTTCTTATAGACGACCTCGGCGCCGGGGCGCTGCTTGACCTCGAGCAGTTCGGGCTGCCGCATGAACCGACGGCCCGCCAATCCATCGAGGCCGGGGCCGACGTGGTCCTGTTCAGCGGCGACAAGCTCATCGGCGCCAGCCAGGCCGGCATCATTGCCGGCCGCAAAGACCTCATCCAGCGCCTGCGCAAACATCCGCTCATGCGCGCCCTGCGCGTGGACAAAACCTGCCTGCTGGTCCTGGAACGGACCTTGCACCTGTTCCGCGACCCGGAATTGCTGCGCCGCGAGCATCCGACCTATCGCATGATCTGCACCCCAGTGGAGGCCCTCCACAGCCGCGCCCGGGCGCTGACCGAGGCCCTGGCCAGGACCGCGCCCAAAGTCACGGCCCGCATCGAGCAGAGCGTGGCCTACCTGGGCAGCGGCTCCCTGCCCACAGAGGCGCTGCCCAGCCTGGTCGTGACTGTGTCAGCTCCCGGCCTGAGCGCCGCAGACCTGGCACGCCGGTTGCGCCTCGATGAAGCCGCCATCTTCGGCCGCATCGAAGATGACCTCGTCCGGCTGGACCTGCGGACCATCACGGATGAAGAGGCGACGGAGATAGCCGCAGCCCTGGGCCGAATCCAGAACGGCGCATGAATCGCTCACGCAAAAACATCATGCTCGGCACGGCCGGCCACGTGGACCACGGCAAGACGGCCCTGGTCAAACTGCTCACCGGCTGCGAAACCGACACCCTGGCCGAGGAGAAACAACGCGGCCTGACCATTGACCTGGGCTTCGCTCCATGCCGGCTCGCCGATGACCGCGTGGTGGGCGTTGTGGACGTGCCCGGGCACGTCGATTTCATCCGCAACATGGTTGCCGGCGCCCATGGCCTGGACGTGGTCATTTTTGTCGTGGCCGCCGACGACGGCATCATGCCCCAGACACACGAGCACCTGCACATTCTCACGCTGATGGGGTTGCGCCATGGCTTGGTCGCCTTGACGAAAATCGATTTGGTCGAGCCGCAACGCCGCCAGGCGGTCATCGAGGATCTGCGGCGGCTCCTGGCGGGCACTTTCCTGGCCAACGCCCCCGTCTGCCCGCTCTCGAACATCACCGGCGAAGGCTTCGATGGCTTTTTCGATGCCCTTAACGCGGTGGTTGCCGCCTGCGAAGACCGGTCCAGCTCCGGCCTGTTCCGCCTCTGGGTCGAGGACGTCTTTACCATCCGCGGCCCGGGCACCGTCATCACCGGCATCCCGACCCGCGGCCGCGTGCGCGTGGGCGACACGCTCACGCTGCTGCCCCCGGGCCGGGGCGGGCACGTGCGCCGAATGCAGGTCTATGGCGATGACGCCACCGAGGCCCGCGCGGGCGAATGCGTCGCGCTCAACCTGCCCGAGATCGACCACCTGGAAGTCCGCCGCGGCATGGTCCTCTGCGCCTCCCCCGCCCTCGCCCCGGTGACCATGGCCGAAGCCGATTTGCTCATTCTCGATTCCGTGAAGGGCAAACTCGACGACTTCATCGAAGCCCATTTGCACATCGGCACCGCCTCGGTCCTCGCCCGTGTGGCCATGCTCGAGACCACACAGATGAGCGCCGGCCAAAGCCAGAGCGTCCAATTGCGCCTGGCCGAGCCTCTCCCGCTGGTTCCCGGCGAACGCTACGTCCTGCGCGCCAACCTGGCGGGGCCGGGACAAACCGGCCTGATTACCGTCGGCGGCGGACGCATCCTGGGCGTGAGCAACCAGCGCCTCCGCCGGAAAAAACAGTGGACCCTGGATGCCCTGGCCGCCCGCCGCGATGCCTTGGACGATCCGTCCGGCTGGTGCGAATTGATGCTGCGCGAGAACCGCCAGCCCCTTTCCGCGCGCGACCTCGAGACGAAATGCCTGCTGCCCTCCGATGAGCTGAAGGCCCTGCTCGAAACCCTTCGCGCCCAGGGCCGCGTCGTGGCGTTGCCGGGCGGCGCCCTTGCCCACCGCGCCGTTGTCGAAGAGGTCGCCGCCAAAATGCTCGCGGCCATTGTCTCGTTCCACGACGCCAACCCCCAGCGGGCGGGGATTAGCCGCGATGAACTCGCCTCCCTTCTGGGCGAAAGCCCCGAAATCCGGGACCTCGCCGCCCAGTGGCTCCTGGACCGCAAGCAAATCGAATGCCCCGGCCCGGTCTTTGCCCGCGCCGGCTGGACCGCCCGGCTCCCCGACCGTGACCAGGGCCTGTCGGACCAGGTTGCCGGCGCGTTCCAGAAAGCCGGCTGGGCCGGACCCACCGCCGCCGAACTGGCCCTCTCTCTTCACCAGCCGCCGGACCGGCTGGAAAAAATGATTCACCTGCTTGCCGAGCGCGGCATCCTGGTGCGCCTGGACCAGCGCAGCTTCATCCACCGCGACGCCCTGGAGACCGCCAAGCAAGCCGCCCTTGGCTTGTTCGCCAGGAAACCGTCCTTCTCCACCATGGAATTCCGCGACACCTTAGCCGTGAGCCGCAAATATGCCGTGCCCCTGCTCGATTACCTTGATAAAATCCGCTTCACTGTCCGCTCCGGCCATGACCGCACACCGGGGGTGGAGGCGAAACGGGGCCTGGGCGCCCAACAGCACGGTTAGCTGTTGCCCTTGGAGCGGCAACGGGGAGCCGACACGGCTGCGGACAAAGCCAGTCAAACGGTCTCGGGCAGGCCCCTTTGGAGTGCGGCGGCTAGCGGGGCGCGAGACCGCTTTGGCCCGGGCGGCGTGCGGCGTTCTTGGACACCCCGGGCAGCCGAAATCCCAACTCTTCGGGACGCTTCGCCCTGCCGACGCACCCCAAGAGACCACCTTGTCAACCGCCCTGCGCGGCACAGTTCCTGATTGCGCCTTCGCCTCGTCTCGGTCAACGCTTGCCCCATGTTGGCCAAGGTCTGCTCTGCCGCCGTCAACGGCATCGAGGCCTCACCCGCGAAGCGTCAAAACCGGCGCGGCGGCAAAAAAGCAATTTCTCATCAGTCAATGTTTCTCAAACCTTTTCAATTCCTTCCCAAACCTCCCGCGCGTTTACGCGGTCACTCACTCACCCAACCGCTGCGACACAGCTCGTAACCGACCGGAAACCGCCATGCGGCTCGCGGCGATCCGGCGGGAAACACTGCTCCTCCGTTCGCTGCCAACTGCCTGTTTAGCTTCCGCCGCAAATCGTAAGGCCCACAGCCCAATACCAGCCGCCATTGGCCTGAGGCCGTCGGCAAAGGGACAGCAAGAACCTCGGATTCGCCCGCCTTCAGTAGCCTGCTCGATGGCAGGTCAATGGGCTGCTGTGATTGGGCGGGCGCGGTATTTAATCGGCCTGGGGCTGGCCGCTTCTCGATCCAGTAGCCACGAGCCCGATCTATCTGCCCTTTGCCGTGATTTGTCACCGTAAAGAGGGCCAGGCGGGTGCCACTCGGGCTATTGGCAAGACCGGCATAGCTTATGGAAATTGGAAGCAGAGGATGGGGCCGGAACAAGCACGTTACGCCACCGAGGACCGTGAACAGCGCAACCAATGCGACCGCTATTCGTTTGGCAAAGGAATCCATCTTTTTGTGCCGGGGACTCAGGGCAAGGAAAAGGCCCGCAATGCTCAGCAAGGCCAGGAAAAGCGCTGGTAGAACCGCAATTCGCACCGCTTTGCCAATCACCGCTCCTTGATCCAATAGATCTTGCGGCGTTGGGGCATATTCAGTCCTTACAAAACCAGGTCCGAGCCATTCGTACGCCAGGGCAATGAGCATGGCTACAGCCGTAATCAGCCAGCCGTAGAGTCGTCGGCGATCCAATTGCCTCATGTTCAAGACGGCACCCTTTCCAAATAAGCCGAACAACTAATATTAATATACGAACGGTTCGTACATTGAACCTACGCAAACTCGGATGCAACGATTTTCGCAGCCCCCCCCCCACGGCCCAGGACTTCATTTCCCCAATGGAAGCGGGAGTGGAGGGGATGCCAGACCGCCAAGCGCAGGCCCTAGAACGGGTCATCCGGCGCAAGCTTTCTATCACATTCCAGACGAGCGTTCACCCGCGAAGCGTCAAACCGGCGCGGCGGCAAGAAAGCAATTTCTTATCAGTTCAGTTTTGTTTTTCAATGGGGTGGCGGTTGACTTTGCCTGCTTACGAGCCACTGGAGGGCTGCCAGTTGGCCAGTGGCCTTGAGGCGGTCGAGATAGCCGGGCTGGTCTTCCAGCGGGATCGAGCGCATCAATTCTTTCACATTCTCCTCTCTCATGCGCGTGTAGGCGGCGCTGATCTCGTCCAACTGAGCCTGGGCCGCAAGCTCGGTGCTCCCAACGCGGCTGTCGGGATCCATTCTCTCGAGCATCGCCCCTTCGGCGCTCGCGCCCCACAAGGTTTCCACGATCGTGGCCATCGGGGACGGTTCTGCGAAGCGTTGGCCGAGTGTAAGCCCCATCTCCAGAACCGCCTGCGCGGAAGCGGCGTCGCCCGTCTGTCTGTAGGAGTCGGCAAGGCCAATTAGCTTCCTCTTGAGATCCGAAAATGGGAGCAGAGACAATTTGGGCGTGTTCGCGATGCCCGCCGCCTCGGCCTCGAGCTCAGAGTAGCCGGCGGAAAGGTATGCCTCCTCGCAACTTTGGGCGAGGTCAAGCGAGTAGAGAGCCAGCTTCGATTTTCCGGTGGCGGCCTGCAACTCCCGCAATCCTTGATTGGTTAGGCCCGCGTCCATGTAATCGGCTGCCAAAAGGTAGTTCGGCAGCCCATTCTCCGGCGCCGCCGCCTCAAATCTGCCCAGCCACTGGCGGTATTCCTCCGGCTGGCCCTGGGCCTTGGCCGCTGCCGCCGCGGCGAGGGCCACACGAGCATCGTCGGGATCCGACGTTCGCGGGGGCGGTACCGGACCTGAATGCGCCGCCGCGGCGAAGGCCACACGAGCATCGTCGGGATAGTTCTCCATCGCCTCCCGGAGATAAGTTTCGCTCCTCGAGGAGTAGTAGGCTGCCAGGAGACACGCCGGCTTGCGCCCGTGACGCTTGAGGTAAGATTCGGCCTGGTCGGCGCTGAGCCTGGGTGCGTTGCTGTTGACCAGCCAGGCGGCCGGGTTGGCGAAGCGCGTTTCGCCGGCTTTCAGCGCGGCAAGCTCTTGCCGCAGCAGGCCCACCTGTCCGCGTAGTTTCAACAGTTCTCTCTTCGGCTCGGACAATGAAGTTGCCCCCGCCACGAACTGGCCAGGCCAATTGTGCTCGTTGGACAGGCCGATCGTTTGCCGTCCCTGGTGGCGCAGTCTGACGTTCGCACGCTGGAGGGTATTTATGGCATGGCGTTGCAGAAGGAGGGGTATTAGCAGCGCTGAGGTGACCACCGCGCACGCGACACCGACGCGGATTGTCGGTGTCGTCATAGCCATGAGCCTGGGGGTGCCCAGTGCCGTTCCAGCTCCCATTGTCGAGCTCGCCAAGGCGGCGGCGGCAGCACTCGCCGCCAGTCCGGCGGGGGCAGCGGTGATTGCATTGGCTGAAACGCCGGCAGTAAGCGCCTCGGCAGTTGTGGACACGCCGCGCCGCTTGAATTCGGAACGGAGCCTTTCCAGCGCCCGGCTCACGCGCTTCTGCGCGGCATCCTCGCTCACGCCCAATGCGGTGCCAACCGCGCGAAGGTCCTGGTTCCTGAAGTATCGAAGCACCAATGCATCGTGGTCGGCATCGCCCAACCCGGACATGGCCTCATCCAGAACGGGCCGGAGTCGATCCCAGTCGGGAACAATTTCAGCAACGTGCTCGAACTCTTGCATGGTCTGCCTTTCCCGTGACTGTCGCCGGAACTGGTCACGGCGCAGCTTGAGTGAAATGTTGCGTGTGCTCCGATATAACCAACCGGCCAGCGAGGCGTGCTCGTCTCGTCCCTTGCACAGCGCCCGGGCGGCCCGGGCGAGAGCGGCAAAAACGCCTTGGACGACATCCCGCGCGACTTCGGGGCAATTGACCTGCCGCAGCGCCGCTGAATACACCAAGTCCGTGTGCCGCGCCACGATCTCGGTGAACGCGGCTTCGTTCCGGCCCTCGCCGTATTCCCGCAGCAGTTGGATGTCGGATTTCGTCTGCATCTTACCTATTACATACCCGCGACACTGAAAACCCGACAAGAAAAGTTTCAATTCTCAACTGAACAGCGCGCTCTCCCAAGGACGCAAACGTCACGGTGAGGTTGATGTCGGCGTTGGGGGTAGATCTGCTTGGGAAATGTCAGGTCAAAGGCCTTTTTCCCATTGCCTTTGCCCGGTGGACGGCGCAAGCTGCCGTCAGAATCCGCCCAATGAGTGAATGAGTGCATGCCACTGATATGAAAGACCAATTCCCGGCCGCGCGGCTGGACGTCAGCCCACAGGTGACCAGAAAGGCAAGACTCGGGCTAAAGGCCAGTCTGACACTCGCCTTCTGTCTTTTCGTTTCCCCTGCCTGGCCACAGGAGACCAGAACAGCCGGGAAACCGTTTCAGGATGACCCGGCCGCCCACAGGCTCTACACAGCCATGCTTGAGGCTATGCGTAAGGCGACGACCTTGTCCTGGACCAGCGATTACCAGTGGGAATCGGAAGGACGGGTTCTGAGCCATGGCGCCTACCGGATCTGGCTCAAGAAGCCCAATTATGCCCGGCTCGAAGTCACGCCGGCCGGCGCCAAGGGACCCAGCGGCATCCTGGTGGGGGACGGGGACTATTTCTGGACCTACTGGCCGCCGGGCAAGCCGCGCTATGGCTTCGAGTTCAACGGCAAGTATGCCGAGGAGTATAAGAAGTACGGGAGCAAATTCTACATGAAGAAGCCCACCCCGGTGGGCAAACACTCGATTGGGCACGAGATTGCCAACCTGGCGTCGCTGGCGACGACGATCATCGATCCGAGCACATTTCATGGATACACGGATTCGCTCCAGCCATACGTCGATGGCGTCCGGAGCCTGGGCACCAACACCATGGGAGGCGAGGTCTGCGATGGCATCGAGGTGAGCATCATGAAGCATCAGCGGAGCTGGTATCTGTGGCTGGCCAAGGGAGACCGGTTGCCGCGCAAGCTCAAAGAGGTCGTTCGGGTGGGACATGACATGACTATGGAGGGGTCCTGGTCGGAGGTCGTGGTCAACGCGGACATCTCCAATGACCGGTTTGCCTGGTCTGCACCCGCGGACTGGAAGGAGTGGAAGATGCCGGCTCTCGAGGAGGGTCTCTTGAAGCCCGGCACGACGGCTCCGGATTTCGAATTGTCTGCGCTCGATGGGGGCAAACTCAAGCTCTCGAATTTCCGCGGTCAGGTCGTCTGGCTCAACAAATGGCGGTGTGGCTGACCGGAGTGCCGTAAGGAGACAAGGAGTCTCCAGAAACTTTACGAAGAATATCACCGCAAAGGGCTGGTCGTCCTGGGGGTGAACCCGGCGGACGATCGCAAGATCGCCCTGGAATACCTTGAGGAAAACAAGGTGACGTTTCCAATCATCCTCGACACCTCGCCGGCTGCGTGGCAGGCGATGGCCCAGTATGAAACCCTGCGCGGCATGTCGGCGGTGCCGATGACCTACGTGATTGGTCGAGACGGCAAGGTCGTGGACGCCTGGTACGGCTTCGAGAGCGCCAAAAGCGAACAGGCACTGAAGAAGCTGGGCTTGTGAGGGGGAGCGTACGGCGCGGAGCGCATGCGTGGCGCCGCTCTGGCAGCGCATAATGCCGCCATGCGGAACCGGGTTCACGTCGTGCTGTCAGCTCTGTTCCTCGCCGTGGTTGGCTTGGCGATGTGGCAAGGGCTGCGCCGGCACGAGCAGGGGCCGGTTTATCAAGGAAAGGGCTTGAGGACGTGGGCAAGGGAATACAGTTTGAACTTGAATACTGGCATACCGGAGAGCGTTAAGAAACGCGAGGCAGCCGAGGCCGCGATACGCGGTATTGGGACCAATGCAATTCCGGCCCTGTTGCGAATGCTCCGGGAGAGGGATTCGGCCATGAAGTGTAGGCTGAAGTGAAATGTGGAACAAGATTAGGAGGCAACTTCGTTCTCGATAATCTGGTCCAGGGTCTGCCGTCTGCGGATCAGTCTGACCGATCCGCTCCCCGTGATCATCACTTCGGCGGCTTCCGGGAAGGAATTGCAGTTCCTGGCGGCCATGCCGGACCAGTAGGCTCCCGCGCCGCCAATTACCAGCAGGTCGCCGATGCGCGCTTCAGGCAAGGAACGCGGCAGCAACCCTTCGGGGTTGCCCGGCGCCGGCGTGAGCACATCACCGCTCTCACAACAGTGTCCCACAACCAGGTATTCCGCCCGGCCGCGTTTCCGGGCCGCCGCGGGGATCAACTCGATGGGATGCTGCGCCCCGTACATGGCAGGCCTTCATGGCATAGCGGGCGGTCAATCCGAAGGCGTTGGGAAAGCCCAGCACGAGGCGGGCCTGGCGCTCGAGGGTCTTGCGGTCGTACACGAAGACCGCAGTTCCAAATTCGCGCGCGATGGAACGCGCCCGTTTTTGGGTGAGGAACGGATGCTGGCTCGGCGGCATGGTGAATTTACTATGCCGGGCTGGGCCCCAAAGGCAAGCGGATCCAGCGGAGATCAAATCCGGGACAGCCAGCGGATGCGGGGCGCGACGACGAAGTTGAGCTGAGCGAGCACGATGAACGCGATGCTCTAGCCCTTTTCCCTGCCTCCTCCCTTTTCCCCAATCAAGGTTTCCCTTCCCTGAAGCGTAGGGTTTTCCCCAACTCAAGAGTTCGTGTCGCCTGCCGACTCTTATCGTGACACGGATGAGTTTCGGATTCCGGCGAAGCCGGCGGGTCAATCTCGACCTGATCTGACGCAGGCGCTCAAATCACGCAGGCGAGTCGCGGTGGACCGCGGAACGAAGACGCTGAGTTATGGATGACATCACGAAGAGAAAGGCAAGTTAATATGTATCGAATAGAAAAACGACCCTCGGGGTTCTTACTAACCTTCGGCGGTTTCATTACCGTTGCCGAAATGGAGCAGTGGTGCCGGGAATGCGAACAGGCATTGGGCACCGTGACCGCTCCATTTGGCGTCGTGGTTGACATGCGCACGCTGACTCCGCTCGTGTCGGATGCTCAGCAACTGATGATCAAGGGGCAAGCACTCTTTAAGGGCAAGGGCATGAGGCGCTCGGCGGTGGTGGTGGAGAACGCGATCACCGCGGTTCAATTCAAGCGTCTGGCCAAGGAGTCCGGCATCTACGCCTGGGAAAGATACATCGATGCGTCCGCCGTTCCTGATTGGGAGAGCGTGGCGGTGCAGTGGGTCAAGGATGGGATTGATCCGGATGCCAAACCGGCCTCGGTCAAGGCCGGCTAGGCGGGGGTTCTCATCACCAGCTCGGTCTGTGTGCTTCGTGGACAACGTCGCGACCACCGGCAGCACGATCCGAGCCGCCCGGGCCGCGCTTGGCTGGGGCACGGGTTTGGTGTATGCCGACGCCAGCACCCCCTTCAACAACCGGCACAGCCGGGTCCCCGCCCGTCGTTGCAGCGGGGCCGGAGCCGGGGTTGGCAGAAGCTGACTTCGCGGTGTCCCCCCGCCGCCAGAGGGCGGTACTCGGCTCGGCCTTAAGTGGTCCATTTCCTAAATAAGGTAACGTATTCGGCGGTTCTTCTTCGCGCAGGCTGCGTTGCTCGCACCTTACAGATCCCTGCGGATATGCTCGGTGCTCGCGCCTTGCCTGCGCGAAAAATCTCTCGCCGCCTACGTCACCGTATTTATGAAATGGACCACTAAGTCCCGAAATCATGGTTACCGTCGCGGCCACTGCCCTCGAGGGCCTCCTGGGCACGATGCGCTCCAGGCCCCTCGCTCTACGCTCCGCCGCTCTACGCTCCACGCTGGAGACGGCGAAGGTAATCGAGAAAGTGGCCGTCCGGCTCCTCACTTCAGGCCCGCTTTCACGGCAGCATCGTAGTCGATGCGCATGAGGGCACTGGCTGCGCTGCGGCGAACCTGGGCATCCGGGTCACTGAGCAATTTCACCAACGCCGGAACCGCTGGTTGGGCTGCAAATCCAACTTCCTTAAGGCCCATGGCGGCTGTTCCCCGAATGTTCGCGTTCGTGTCGCTCAGGGCCTTCACCAAGGCCGGCACGACCAGCGAGGGTTCACCCTGCGCCTCGGAGAGTGCATAAAGGGCATACCCCCGCGTGCGCGGGTTGGATCTAGCCGCCCCCCGCAGGAAAGCAGGAACCGCCCTCCTCGAGGCCTCCGGCCCAAGAGCAATCAACGCGCGGCTGGCATAGAATTCAGAATCCGGTGAAATGCTCTGGTCATAGATTTCTATCAACGCCGGCGTGGCTTCGCGCGCATCGGCACGCAGAATCTCGAACCCCATTAAGGCTTGGAAGTTCAGAGCCGCGGCTTCTCTCCGATACCAGGAAGGGAATCGAACCCAAGCCGGGAGGTGAGAGATTCGCGCGATGGATCGGTCCCACAGGGGAATCAGTTTGGATGCCAAGGGAGGGTCTTTCCTTCGGAGCATGTTCAGCAGCGTCGGGATGGCATTGGTGCCGATTTGCCGGACACCGCTCTCGGCTATCTCCCGTCCTCGTCCGTTCTGGCTTAACCATGCGGACTGGTATTCCGACAACCACACCCGCAGGCCCTTCCCTTGATAAACCGGCTCGGGTTCCCGCGGGTGCAACGCCTGCCATGTGACCACGCCGATGATAGCCGCCAGCAAAACCGCCAACGCAATGCGGAGCCGCTTTCTCATCGCGGCGGTATGGCGCTGTTCGGGCCGGGAATCAATTGAAATCCGGCCGCCTGTACGAAGTCCGAGGCCTTGGTTAAGGGCCGGGGTTTTTTCAGCAAAGCTCGCCTCGACTTGATGTTCAACATAAGTTGTTTGCACTATGACGCAAAAGCGTATTAACGGCAGGCAGCTCCGGCACGGCATCACCCGCGCAGCGTCAATAACCGGCGGGGCGGCAAAAAAGCAATTTCTTGTCAGTTCTACGCTCCGCGGCTCTATGCTCCACGCTCCATGCGGCGAAGGTAATCGAGAAAGCGGCTGGCGGCGGCATCCAGGTTCTTTTCATCGCCTCCGCCGCGCAAGGGGGAGCACATTTCATAGTTGATCCAGCCGTCGAACCCGCCCTCGCGGAGGCCGCGCAGGAACGAGGGGTAGTCAATGAAGCCCTCACCCATCGGCACGGCGCGGACGAGGTCAGGCTGGAGCGGGCGATAATTGACGCAGTCCGGGGCGTAAGCGTAACGGGGCAGACGCACGTAATCCGCGCAGGTGGTGGCGACAGTAAAGGGGGCTGCTTTTTTCGCGGCCTCGTAAAGGTCCTCGCCGCGCAGGGCGGGAGACCAGGCGTCGAACATCAGTTTCACATTGGGCCGGGCGATATCGCGCAACAGTTCAAGCATCGCGTCGGTGTGCAGAGCGATGTCGTGATGGTTTTGGATGCCTAAGGTGACCCCGAAGGGCCGGGCGACGTCGGCGCACGAACGCAGGGCCTCAACGCAGCGGTTCCACAGGCCGGCCGGGGAGTGTCCTTGCGATTCATAGCCGGTAAAGACGCGGACCAGGCCGCAGTCCAGGTCCGCGGCCAGCCTTGCCATTTCCTCGACGTACTTGATTTGAAGTTCGAGGAGGGGCACTTCGGGGCATTCCAGGCCGGCCGTGAAGCTCGTATAGGCGGCGACGCAGGCAGCCTCCAGCCCGGCCTCTCTCAATCGGGCGCGCAATTTCAGCCGGCCGCCCGCATCGAGGTCAAGGATGGAGGCGTGAGGCCGTTTGCCCATGAGCATCACGCCCTGGTAGCCGAGGGCCTTGGCGCGCTCGATAAAAGCGGGCAGCTCCAGGCGGGTCTGACCCCACAGGCCGGCATAGCTCACAGAGAACAGGGCGGTTTTCATAACAGAACCTAAACATGTCAAGGGCGCGCGCGGAGCAGTTTGCCGCCTCCGGGCGGCAGGCGCAGGTCTGCGCGCCGGCCGGACGCCGGCGACCATTGGCCGGCAGCGGCATCGAACACCTCGAGGTCGGCGGGACCGCTGATACCCAGCACGGCCTCGGACCGGTAATCCAGGTTGACCACCACGACACGCGTTGGCGTGGAGATGGCCCCGGATTTGGCCCTCGGGCCGAAGTATCCCAGCAACAGGCCCTTGACCGGCTGGGGCGGCTTATAGTCCATCGCCGGCACAGGCGGGTCCACGGTGAACGCGGCTTCTTTTGGCAGAGGCACGGCCCCCGGCGGGAGCATGCCGGCATGATAAACCCCGAGCGACTGCAAGGGTTGCAATTGCAGGGCGGCGGCGGCGAATTCGCGGTTGAGGGCCTTGAGCGCGGCGTAGAGCGGGGTGGGCGACCCGTCGGCGTTGGCGATGCCTCCGGTATGACCGGCGCAGCAATAGACGTAATAGGAGAGGCCCTGCGCGCCGTAGGCGAGGGTCGTATAGACCAGGAAGCGCATCTCGTCAGGTTTGGGCGCGCGCATGGATGGGGTCCAGGTGGCGGCCTGAACGATGTTCAGGAACGGCAGTCCGGCATCCTGGGCGGCGCGGCGTACCAGGCCGAGGTTGAGAAAGTACTGGGCGGAATCGCCCTCGGCAGTGAACTGGTAGTGGTCGTAGCTAATCAGGGCCGGTTTGACGGTCTCGATGAACTGGCGCAGATGCTCCTGGTAGGCGGTGACAGTATCGCCATGGTTGCCGAGTTGGTCGTTGGTCGCGTAGGTGGGGAATAAATTGATGTAGGCCAGGTGGGCGGGGTCGCGCTGGCGCAAGTGGGCCACCAGCTTGCCCAGGGCGGGGAAATTAGTGGCGTTAGGCTCATCGGTGATAAAGTAGGCATACAGCGCAGGATGTTGGCGCACGCGCGCGATGAGGGCGTCGAGCTTGTCGAGTTGGGCCGGATTCTCGAGCGAGGCGGGGGCCAGGAGCGGGTCCTGAAGCTGGGCGCGCAGCCCGTGCCGGTGGACCAGGTCCAGGTCTTTCTCACCGCACCAGACCAGGTTCCATCCGCCATCGGCCATCTGGCTGGCGGCGGCGTCGGTCATCGGCGGCCCGGCCCAATAGGTCACGATCGGCTGGCCCACCTTCCAGCCAGAGGCGGCAGAAGTGTCGGCTGCGCGAGAAGCGGGACCCGTTGCGATGAGCAGACCGAGGGCGGCAGTTGCAACATGGTGAGGGTAGAGGTTCATGAGCGGGATGCATCTTTCATTCAGTCCAGGTCTTGCGCGCGATGATGGCGGAAAGGCGCTTGGGTGCAAAGAGAATTCTGACAGAGAGACTCTTGGGCTGAAATCTGCAATTGAATTGCAGAACTGTTCGAGGCAGGGTATGGACATGTGGACATGAACTGGCGAGACAGAATTACTACAAATCGGCAAATCTGCCACGGAAAGGTCTGCATCCGGGGCACGCGCATCATGGTATCGGTCATTCTCGACAACCTGGGCTCAGGCCTGAGCCATGAGGAGATTCTGAAGAGTTACCCGTCCTTGACGCGGCCGGACATTGACGCCGCCATCGCTTATGCTTCAGAGTTGGCGCGTGAGAGCGTAATTGCGAGCCACATCTGAAATTGGTCATGATTTTGAGGCCACGCCTGGCCCTATGTCAGAGGAACCCACATCGGCAACTTGGTTTGAAGTCGGGGCCGCGGCGGAGTTGGCTTCGCCTTGTCTGCTGGTATATCGCGAGCGAGTCGTGGAGAACCTCGCGCGGATGCTGGCCATTGCGGGCGGGCCGGGGTGCTTGCGGCCGCACATTAAGACTCACAAGATGCGGGAGATGCTCGAACTGCAGGTTGGCCTGGGCATAGTGAAGTTCAAGTGCGCCACCCTCGCAGAGGCCGAGATGGCCGCCGGCATGGGAGTGTCGGACTTGCTCATTGCTTATCAGCCGGTCGGGCCGAACCTTGCGCGGCTGGGGGGACTGATTCGGGCCTTTCCGCGCACGAAATTCTCTGTGACCTGCGATGATGCGGGGGCCATTGACGAGGTATCGGGCGTGGCCCAGGGCTTGGGCACGGTGAAAAAAGGCCAAACCGGCGGCAGCGCCGGCATCGAGGTGGTCCTGGATATTGATGTCGGCCAGCATCGGACGGGCGTGCCGGCGGGGCCTGAGGCCGCGCGCCTTTATGGGTTAATTGCGCGCTCTCCCGGACTGAAGCCTGGAGGACTGCACGCTTATGACGGCCACATCTGCGACACCGATGCAGCGGCCCGAGCCGCGGCCTGCGATTCAGCCTTCGCGCCCGTGGCAGCATTGAAGCGGGAGTTGGAGGAAGCGGGATTGCCCGTTCCGCGCATCGTCGCAGGCGGCACGCCGACTTTCGGGATTCATGCAAGGCGCAAGGGAGTCGAATGCAGCCCGGGCACCGCTGTTTTCTGGGACGCAGGTTATGCCAGCAAGCTCCCGGACCTGGGCTTTGAGCCGGCGGCCCTGGTGCTGACTCGAGTGATCAGCAAGCCCGGCTTAAACCGGGTCTGCCTGGACCTTGGCCATAAGGCGATTGCCGCCGAGATGCCCCCGCCCCGAGTGCAGTTCCTGAATTTGGAGGATGCCAGGGCGGTGATGCACAGCGAGGAACATCTGGTGGTGGAGACCGCCCACACTGGGTTGAAGCTGGGCGATTGCTTGTATGGCATCCCTTGGCACATCTGCCCGACGGTGGCCCTGCATTCGGAGGCGGTGGTCATCGAAAAAGGGAGGATCGCCGCGAGGTGGAAGGTGGCGGCGAGGGATCGATAGACAGAAACCACGGCGTGACGCTCAGACCGCCCCAGCCGGAGGGGTTGTGGTTGGCCAGGAAGATCCTCCTATAAAAGCCGTTGAGAAAGGGGCTGACGCGCCAGCCAAGTTCCTCGCCCCTATGGTCTCATCTCACGCCTTTCGTTTCTCGAGGGGATGGGGATATTTCCGGCGGAAGCGGTTGCAGGCTGCCCAGGAGGTTTTGCCCTGGTCATTTTCCCAGACCTCGTCGTAAATTGATTTGCGCGGCCGGCTGCGCAAAGGCCGTTCTTTGAGGACATTGCCTTTGTTGTCAGCAGCCAGTTCCACAAAGCGGAGTTTTTGGCTGCGATTCCAGCGGTTTGAGAGGATGACCAGTATCTTGCGATTCATAGTAGCTTCTTCAGGCCGGCGAGCGACAATTACGAGATGAGGATGGCCCTGCCCGCAGAGGCCCCCCGCACCCACTCCGCCCCGCTCAGGCCCAGGGCAGAGGCAGCCAGGGTTGAACTCTTGACAAACTGACGACGTGATAAGAAAGACATAGTAGTGTCGCCAAAAATGCTTGTTGTGCTTGCACTTGCCCGAAATCTAGCAAAAACGCCGGGCGCTTGTCCAGTGTGAGTAATCTCACGGTGCATGCCCTCGCGCGGCCATGTAAGCAGCGGTTTTTCGCTTGAAGTCGGCGGCCTGAGTATTGCCGGGGTCCAGGCGCAGGGCCTCGTCAAACTGCCGGGCGGCTTCCAGCGGGCGGCCCAGGTTGAAAAGCGCGACGCCCAGGTTGATGCGGGCCTTGAGGTAAGAGGGATTGCAGGCGAGGACCTGCTCGAATTGCTCGGCGGCTGCGGCGGTTTGGCCCTCGGTGCTCAGTTCATCGCCCAAGCGGTAGTGCGCCTCCCAGCAAGCGGGCTGGATGCGAATGGCTTGACGTAGCGAGTCGAGAGACTCGGCCCGACGATCCAGCTTCCAGAGCACTTCACCCGAGTAGAGGAGGGCCTGCGGGTCCTCCGGGTTGAACTGCCTGGCCAGGCTGAACTGGTCGAGCGCGGCCGCCCATTTCATCTGACGGGCCAAGACCATGCCCAGCTCGAGCCGGACCTCGCTCCCGCGCGGGTTCAAAAGCGCCGCCTTTTCGAGACACTCAAGGGCCTCGGGGAGGCGCCCCTGCTCTTTCAGAAGCCGGCCCAGGCTATAATGGGAGAAATAAAAATGAGGAATCATGTCCCGAACCTTCTGCCGCTCGATGATGGCTTGGGCAGCGTCGTGCGTGGCCTCGAGGAATTCCGCATAGTTTTCTTCCAGGTTGTGGTCCCGGGGCGCGCGGCGGATGGCCTCGAGATAGACCTCGCACGCCTCGGCCGGGGAGCCGGCGGCGATTCGCCGTTGCAGTTCCCCGACGGCAGCCTGTGCCGCCTCGAGCCGCCGCTTATTGTCCAGTTGGCCGGCGAAGGGGGGTTGTTTGAGCCGCCGGGCGATCTCATCGAAGACCGAGAGCCGATTCCAGTCCGTCAGGCCCAACAACCGTTCGCACGTTTCCTGCGACGCCCAGCCGCCAGTGGCACGGCCGGCCGTGGCCGGCGACAGTAACTTCTCGAGTCCGGCGGCCCAGGCCCGAGCCAACCGGTAGTTGCCCTCGAAATTCAAATGCACATGTTCATAGAACGATTCCTGGCCGGGGATGCCAGCTTGGCTGTCCGCGGCGGGCCGGAGGATGCTGCCGCCTGAAGGCGGCGTTCCGGCCCGGCTGTCCTGTGCGAGGGCGGACACAGCGTCACAAAAGGCGAAGCCGGAGCCGGCGCGGGAGCCGGCGAAGCGCCGGCCCGCCTCTGAGATGATGCCGTTGATGCGTGAGTCCGCCCGGCACGGCAAAGCGTCACAGTCCACGGCCGACTCGAAGGCCCGCCGCGCGGCGGCGGTATTGCCCAGGCGCTGCTGGCAAGCGCCCAGCCGAAACTGAAGTTCCGCCGAACGGGGGCAGAGCCGTCCCGCCTCTTCATAAGCCTGTGCCGCCCGGGCGAGGTTGCCTTGGGCCTCGGCTGCCGACGCTTCGGCGCAAAGCTTCTCGTAAGCGGCGCGCTCCGCGGGCTTGATATGGCCGCCCAACTCGGAGGCGAACGGCGGGCAATCCTTGAGGTTGACCGCCACCGTGCTTAGCAAGACTCGGGCCCCCGAGTTGATTCCGGCCTCCAGGATGTCCTCCAGGTTCCGGGCGAAGCTGTGATAAACCACCTCCCGGCGAGGGTCGTCGGGCGGAACTATGTTGTTCTGAAACATCTCCAGGCCGTGCCAGGCGGCATCCGTGGAAGGCCCCTTGAGCCTGCGGACAAGGTCCACGAGCAATTGGCCCAAACGTGCCCGCTGGATGCCGAGCGTGAGCCGCACCACACTGAGCGCCGGGGCCTGCCGCCCAAAAACCGTCGCAGCCCCGAAGGGACCCACCATCTCGTTGTTCCCCATGTAGATGATCCACACGTCGCCCTGGCGTCTGGCGCATTCACGCGCGATGGGGAGGATAACATGAGAGTTGATGGCTATAATGCCCGTGTTGACCACTTCAAAATCCTGTCCCGGAAACCGTTCTCGCAGGAGAACCTCGAGGTACCTCCCGGCCCCGAACTGCGGCCTCGGGTCACCCAGCGCGGCGGATTCGCCCAGAATGAACACCCGCAACGCGCCCGCCGGCTTGTTGGCCCGCATGACGGTCGCCGCCGGCATCCGCGCCAGGGCGCGCGGAAAAAACCTCAGGCCAAACTCGTCATTCTCCACCAGGCACTGCTCGCCGCCGATGGTCGCTTTTTTGAAAAGGGAAGTCGAAAAACCGTACCCCCCCAGCCGCAAAGCCCCCTCCAGGCCCGCCAGAACCACCAACGGTCCCATCAACAGGGCCGCCAGGCGAAGCACCCATCTGCGCCGCCTTGATGACGTCACCGGGTTTGCTTGCGGACCTTCGGATTTCGGATTTCGGATTTCGGATTTCAGGCGCCGCGTCGATGAGTTCACCGCGCTCATCTCCGGAGCCCGGCCTTGCCTGGCGGGAGGGCGGGCGCCCTGCTCGCCGGGTGGAAAGGCAGCCTCACTGGCGCCTGGGGCAGACGCCGTCGAACGTCTGCGATTTCGCGCGCGACTCATAGTGGGGGGAGGAACCTAGCAGAGCCGGGCGGAGAAATGAAGCCATTTTTTTAGTAGTCCAATTCTTCGGGCGGGGTTAGTAATTCAGGCATGACTTTTGACGAAGCCAAGAAGCGGCACGAGGCGCTGGCCGAGGAGATACGGCGGCATGATTATGCATATTATGTGCTGGCACAGCCGACGATTAGCGATCAGGCTTATGACCGGCTGTATCGGGAGTTGGCAGACCTGGAGGCTCAATTTCCCGAATTGATTGCGCCGGATTCGCCGACACAGCGGGTCGGAGGCGAGCCGCTCAAGGAGTTCAAGCCGGCGCAGCACCTGGAGCCGATGTACAGCCTGGATAACACTTACTCGCAAGGCGAGTTGCGCGACTTCGTCAATCGCGTCCAGCGGCTGCTGCCGGGGGAGGCCCTGGAATGGGTGGTGGAGCCGAAGATCGATGGGGTGGCCATGAACCTGCGATATGAGAAGGGGACATTCACTTGCGGGGCGACCCGGGGCGATGGCACGACCGGGGACGACATCACGGCCAATCTCAGGACGGTCCGCAGCATCCCGGCGCGGCTACGGGCCGTTCATCGGGAGGCAAGCCGTTTTGCCAAGGGCATTCCAGAGCTGCTCGAGGCGCGCGGCGAGGTGTATCTCACCAAGGCAGGGTTTCAGAAGCTCAATGGCGAACGGGAGGCGGCGGGGGAGGAGCCGTTCGCAAATCCGCGCAACGCTGCCGCCGGGTCGCTCAAACAACTGGACCCGCGCATCGTAGCCAAACGTCCGCTGGACGTGATTCTCTACGGGTTGGGCCGGGTGCAGGGAGCCGGCGGTGGGCCGCAGCAACATGATGAGATGCTGGCCTGGCTCAAGGAGCTTGGGTTCAAGACTCCCGAGCGGGTTTGGCTTTGCCGGACGGCCGAGGAGTTGGAAACGGCCATCGGGGAGCTGGACAAGGCGCGGGGGAGCTTTCCTTACGAGACTGACGGAGCGGTGGTTAAGCTCAATTCATATCCGCAACGGGACAGGCTGGGGTTCACCGCCAAGGCGCCGCGCTGGGCCATCGCCTATAAGTACGCGGCTGAGCAGGCCCAAACCAGGCTCAATGGGGTGACCGTGCAGGTGGGGCGCACGGGCGCGCTGACGCCGGTGGCCGAGTTGGAACCGGTGTTCCTGGCCGGAAGCACGATTAGCCGCGCCACCTTGCACAACGAAGATTACATCCGCCAAAAAGACATCCGGGTCGGCGACACGGTGACCATCGAAAAAGCGGGCGAGGTGATTCCGGCGGTGGTGGATGTGGTTTTGGCGCGGCGGACCGGCAAGGAAGCACCGTTCCGATTTCCGCAGACCTGTCCGGAGTGCGGGTCGAGGATAGCCCGGGCGCCTGGTTTGGCCGAGGGAGACGAAGGGGTGGTGTGGCGCTGCCTGAATCCGGATTGCCCGGCCCAGGTGCGCGGGCGCATCGAGCACTGGTGCGCCCGGGCAGCGATGGACATCGAAGGGGGCGGCGAGGTGCTCGTCCGGCAATTAGTGGATGCCGGCCTGGTGCGGGACGTGGCGGATTTGTACTCGCTGAGTCTGCCGGAGGTGGCGAACCTCGAGCGGATGGGGGAGAAATCGGCCCGGAATTTTCTGGATGGAGTCCAGGCCAGCAAGCAGCGAGACATGGCGCGCGTGCTTTATGGCCTGGGCATCCTGCACGTCGGGGCGGGCGTGGCCAAGACGCTCGGCCGCTGCTTTGCCACCCTGGATGACCTGTTTGCCGCCGGTGAGGACCAACTGCAGAAATGCGAGGACGTTGGAGAGGTCATCGCCCGGAGCATCGTGCAGTGGCATGGCGATGCCGGAAACCAGAAGCTGCTCAAGCGGTTGCGCAACGCGGGCGTGAATTTCAAGTCAGCGGCCTCTCAACCTGGCGCCGGTGGCGGACCGCTGGCGGGCAAGACCCTCGTCCTCACCGGCACATTGCCCAATCTCAAACGCGAGGAGGCAACGGCGAAGATCGAGGCGGCCGGCGGCAAGGTCAGCGCCAGCGTAAGCAAGAAAACCGACTACGTGGTAGCCGGAACCGAGGCCGGCTCGAAGCTGGAGAAGGCGCGCAAGCTGGGTGTCACGGTTATTGACGAGGCGGAGTTGGGGCGGTTGTGCGGAAAGGCGCCATGATCCTGGAAGAAGCAGTTTAACCGCAAAGAACGCATAGATCGCAAAGAAGCAAATCACGCTCTAAGAAGTCCTGCTCACTCTACCGGTTTTTCAGGCGGGGCGTTGGTGGCGGGGGCGGGAGCGGGAGGGGGGACGGTTTCGGCGGGCAGGCGCAGTTTGGTGCGCAGGACGGCGCGAATCTCGGGGGCGGCGCCGTGCTCCGGGTCAAGGATGCGATTGAGGATTTCGCGGTCGATATCCTGGAAAGGCGGCAGGCCGACAGGGCCATGGCGTTCGGCGGGGATTCGGCTCATGAAATTGTCATATACCTTGCGGGCGAGGAGCCTGTAGCCGGCGGCATGGTCGTCTTCATCGATGGAGAGACTGCGGTAGCCGCTCATGAGCAGTCCCTCGACCGCGCCCTTGATGCGGTCGCGGGGCGTGCCATTGGCGTCTTCCTGGATGCGGGACAGGCAGTATTGGTCGAGACTGACCTTGCGAGCGGGGGAGTTGGGTTTGCCGTCCAGGACATTCGCATCGGGGTATTTCGCGGCCATGTAATTGTACCAGCGAGCGGCCTCGGACATGCGATTGTATTCGTAGAGGAAATAGACGGCGTCCTTGAGGAAATTCTTGTGAGCCTGGAGGATGTGATCGTGGTTGGGGGCGTCCTCCTGGGCGGCCTGTTCGTAGGCCTCGCTGACCTTGGGAATGATGTCGAGGTTGGGCCCGAACTCGAAGGCGCCGACGAAGGGATTAGTGATCAGGCGTCCGCGCTGGAAGCTGGTTTGCATGGACTGGTAAATGACGCGCCGAAGGGTGATCAAGTCCTTGTCCGTAACTTTTGTGGGGTTGTTGGCGGCTATCCTGAGGCCCATCGCAGCCCAGTAAACGGCATGGGCCTCGGGAAGACGCCATTCCAGGGGTCCGTAACGCTGGTCGACTTCTTTCATGAAGCTTGGGTCCATTTTGTATTTTTCCCTGAGCAAACGGGCGCGGGCTTTCTGGTCGTCGGTCTGCGGGTTGATCAGCTCGTCGAGGTCGGGTTTTTTGAACTTGCCGAAGACTTGGGCCATTTCGCGGCCCCACATCTGCTTGTAAAGCATGTGGGCATCGTCGAGGTTGGCGCCCATTTTGTGCTGGAAGAACCAGGCCAGCTCGCGGTACATGAGGACTTCGTTTTGGTTGGCCGGGAGGCCCTGGTCGCGCAAAAGCTCGATGCCGCGCTTAACCCAGCGCCAGCGATCGTTGAAGTCGGTAAACTTGACGGAGATATTGTAGGCCATGTTCCATGCCTGAACGAGCCAGACCTGGACGTAATGGGGTTCGAGCTTGGTAATCCAGTCGGCGAGCTGGGCCATTTCGAAGAATTTGTCCTGGTCCTGGAGGTCTCCGGCGCGAATCCAAAGCATGTTCGAGATAAGCCCGCGGAAGCCGCCAAGGGCGACGGTGGTGAAGGCCAGGACGGGAGGGGCGCTTTCGAGGGGTTGCACGCGGGTCAAGCCAAACCGATCGCGGTCCCGGTTCAAAGAGCCTTGGACGAAGAACACGCTGGCCAGCAACGCCGCTGCGAGCGTGAGAAGAAGGGCTTTCTTGAGTCTGCTGCTCATCGTTCACTGGGTCCCCTGGGCCGTAGCCAGTTCACGCCGGGACAGAAGGAGGACGCCGAGCAGGCCGAAGAAGCCGCCCATGAGGATGACGATTTGGCTGAAGGCCATCCCGAGTTGGGTCCAGGTGACGCTGCGTCCGGTGCTCAAGGAATCGACGGGAGAGAAGTCCATTGCCAGCCGGATGACCTTGAGGGCAGCGCGAAAGACGGGGATGACCACCGGGTCGGCCGGGGAGAAGCCCTTGGTGCCCTTTTCGGCGTTGTAATTGGCAATGGTGCCTTCCTCGACGGCGCCGGCCAAGGTGCCGCTGCACAGGGCCATGAAGAGCAGGCCCAGCGAGAAGAAGGCGGCGACGGGGAACGAGAGGATACTGGCCGAGGCCAGGCCCAGCGCGGCCAGCAGCGCCATCCAGCACAGGAGAATGCCCAATCCCCGCGCGAAGCTAAGTCCGAAACCGCCTTGGCGGTAGAGGATCTCGACCCCGTCTTCGAGGGGGAAGAGAATGGCGGTCTCGTCGAGATTGGCGAAGACTATCGTGAGCATACCGTTCTCATCGAAGAGGTTCGGTGGAAGTTGGAACTCGTGGAAAGTCTCGGCAGACATGTTTACCACATCGCTGCGCCAGAACCGGGTCTTGCCCTCGATGCCAACCTGGAACATCCCGTTGTAAGTGGCGCTGGCCCCCTTGTAGGAACTCTCGGCGGTGTTGAACTTGACTCTGAGGAAAAGGGGTTGGTCTCGCAGGCGACGGCTCGCCTGGCCGAGGTTGATTTTCCAGGGGCGTGATTGGTAGCCGGGCGGGGTCAACTGGAAAGCGGCCTTGACGTTTTCGCGGATTTGGCGGCGCACTTCATCGAGGTTGGCGCCGGCAATGTCGAGCGGGTTTTTCTGGAGGCGTTCGCGCAGCAACTGATCAGTGCGGGCATCGATGGTCTTGTCGAAATTCGGTTCCCTGGCGGAGCCGCGCGCGACCAAGACTTCGTCGCGGAGGACCTGCTGCTGGTCGGGGGGCAAACGGTGGGCGCGCCATTGCAGGAGGCCGTACACACAGGCGCCCGACAAGGCCAGGAGGACGGCATCCAGGGAGACGATGCCCAGCCATTTGCCCAACCAGATTTCCCAGCGGGCGATGGGCTTGACGGCGACCATCTGGATCTGGCATTCCTCGATGTCGCGTGCGAGCGTTCCGCAGGCCAGCCAGAGGGTCGAAAGCCCCAGCAATGCGGTGATTGCCGTAAGGGTGTAGGTCAGCAGTATCTGGGTGAAGCCCCGCGCGGTGCCGTCGTCCTTGATCAACAACGGCAACCCAACCACCGAGATGAGCAATAACGCGGAAATAACCGGAAAGAGGCGGAAACGGAGGGCGGCTTTCCAGGTCAGCCAGACGATGGCGTAGAGGCGTTGGAGGCAACCGCGGTTCATTTTGGAGTTTGGCCCGGGTTTTTGCCCACAAGGGATGCCAGCTTCTCGTTGGCTTGTTCGAGGCCGGCCTCCGTGGATGGGGTGGGCGGGGGGGCGGGGGCGGCAGGAGCAGGGGCCTTGGCCAGGGACTCGAGTTTTTCCTGGTCCACGACCGGGGGCGCGGCAGGCGCCGGCGCGGGGACCTCGGCCGCAGGGGCCAAGGTGAGCCGCTCGAGCAACTTGTCGGCAGCAGGCAGGGCCTCGGCCTCGCCGCGCAGGTAGGCGGCCACTCGGGCGCCTGCGAGCACGCCGGAAGTTTCGGCGGCAGCCCGTTGGGCATTCTTGACTACATCCAGGAAATAGTTTTCGAGGTTTTGCGTGGGGGAATCGATTCGGACTTTGTCCTCGGCGACGTCTTTGCGGATGAGGCTGAGCACGCACTCCATGGTTTCCCGAGACAGTGCGGGTGTGGTAATGCGGATGGAATCGGGGGTGGCCAGCAACTCGCGCAACGTGCCCATGGCGTGGATTCTGCCGCCGTAATAAATCACTACGCGATCGCAGACGTCCTCGACATCGGCCAGCAAATGGCTGCTGAGGATGACGGTCTTGCCGCGCGCAGCCAAGGCGCGGATGAGGTCCTTGACCTCGCGGCAGCCGATGGGGTCCAGGCCGGAGGTCGGCTCGTCGAGGATAATGAGGTCGGGGTCGTTGATGAGGGCCTGGGCCAGGCCGATGCGGCGCTGCATGCCCTTGGAGAACTCCCCGACGGCGCGGCGTTGGACCTGTTTGAGGCCGACCATCTCGAGCAATTGCTCGGAGCGGCTGGCGCGTTTGTCCTTTGGCAACTCGAAGAGGTTGCCGAAAAAGTCGAGTGTTTCGCGCGAGTCCAGGTAGCGGTAGAGATAGGATTCCTCGGGCAAATAGCCGATGCGGGCCTTGGTCGGCACATGCTGGGGTGAATGGCCGAAGACGCTAATATGGCCCCGCGTGGGGTGAAGCAGGCCCAGAATCAGTTTGACGGTCGTGGACTTGCCGGAGCCGTTTGGGCCGAGCAGGCCGAAGACCTCGCCGGGGCGGACCTCGAAATCCACGCGGTCCACTGCGCGCGCCTTGGGCCGGCCCCAGAAGTCCTTGAAGACCTTGGTCAAGCCGGTCACCGAAACGACAACCTCATCCGGGCGCGGAGCGCGGAGCGCGGAGCGTGGAGTGGAAAGATCAGCAACCATACCCAATCATACTTCGACAATGTTAAGTTTTCTCGGAAAAGAGCCGATGCGGCCGAGGTTTGTCCCGGAGGGACATCTGAGAGTAGCCCAACGTTTCAACGTTGGGACGAGAACGTGGATGAACCAAGTCCCGAAGGGACGGCTGAGAATCACGCACCGTTTCGGCCGTCCCTTCGGGACTTATGCCTTCCGGCGTCCAAACCCAACGTTGAAACGTTGGGCTATTGTCGGAGGTCCCTTCGGGACAGAGCCCCGGCACGAGGCGATGATCCATTACGTATCCGGCATTTCCGAGGTGACTTAACATTGTCGAAACACGATGCTTGATCTTAAACCAGGCTCAGGCCCCACTGACGGCCAACTGCGGCTGCGGGGCGGGGCGGGGCGGTTCGGTGGGCGAGGCGGGCGCGGGCTGGTAATGTTCGAGTTCTTCGCCCTTGCGGACCAGGCGGGCGCTGTTGAACACGACGATGAGGGAGCCGGCGGTGTGAAGGGCGGCGGCCACGATGGGCGGGACCTGGCCAAGGGCGGCCAGGGTCATGCCGCCGACGATAAAGGCGACGCCGAAGAGGAAGTTCTGGTTGATGACCGAGCGGGTGCTGCGCGAGAGTTTCACCAGGAAGGGCAGGCGGCGCAGGTCGTTGTTCATGAGGGCGATAGTGGCGCTGTGAATGGCCACTTCGCTGCCGGCGGCTCCCATGGCGATGCCGATGTCACCCGCCGCCAGCGCGGGGGCGTCATTGACGCCGTCGCCGACGACGGCGACCTGGAAGCCTTTGGCCTTGATGGAGCGCACGAAGTCGACCTTGTTTTGCGGCAGGCACTCGCCTTTGACTTCCTCGCACCCGATTTCCCGGGCTACGCGCAGGGCGACGGCCTGGCGGTCGCCGGAGATCATCGCCACGCGGCGGACGCCGTTGGCTTTCAGTTCTGCCAGCGACTCGCGGGCCTCGGCGCGGGTTTGGTCCTGCAGGCCGATCCAGCCGACGCACCGGCGGTCCAGGGCGACAAAGATGAGGCTCCATCCCTCGGTTTCGTTGAGGTCCACCGATTGCATGAAATCCTCGCCGACCTGGTTGTCACGGAGCCACTGCGCGCGCCCCACCAGGACGCTCGAGCCGTTGACCTGGGCTTTGATGCCGCGCCCGGCGGCCTCGGAGAAGTCCTTAGGCTCGGCCAGGGGCACGCCGGCCTCGGCGGCGAGTTGGGCGAGGGCTTTGGCTGTGGGGTGATTGCTGTATTTCTCGGCGGAGGCGGCCAGGCGGAGCAGTTCGGCGGGCTTGGTCTGGCCCAAAGGGGCGAGGCGGCTCACGGCCAGTTCTCCGGTGGTGAGGGTGCCGGTCTTGTCAAAGACGAAGGCGTTGATCTTGGCGGCCGATTCGATGTCAGCGACATTCTTGATGAGGATGCCCAGGCGGGCGGCGGCCGAGAGGGCGGCCACCATGGCGGTGGGGGTGGCCAGGATGAAGGCGCAGGGGCAACTGAAGATGATGACGGAGATCACGTTGTTGAGGTTCCGGGTGAAGGCCCAGACCAGAGCCGCAATCACCAGGACAAGCGGGGTATAGAAGCCCATGTACTGGTCCACGATCTTCATGACCGGAAGCCGGGTTTTTTCGGCGGCCAGGATCAATTCGCGGACGCGCCCCAGGGTAGTGTCTGTGCCGGCGCGGGTGACTTTGATTTCGAGGACACCGGTGAGGTTCTGCGTGCCGGCGAAGACCTCGTCGCCCGGTTTCTTGTCCGCCGGCAGCGATTCGCCGGTGATGGTGGCCTGGTTGAAAGAGCCTTGGCCGGCAACGATGACACCGTCGGCGGCGACGTTGTCACCGGGCCGGATGCGGATAACATCGCCGACTGCCAGGTCCTGGGCGGCCACCTCTTCCTCGCCGCCCTTGGTGATGCGGCGGGCCTTGGTGGGGGTAAGGCGGATGAGGGATTCAATCGAGGCGCGAGCCCCTTCGGCGGTGCGGGTCTCGATGATTTCACCCATCACCATGAAGAAGGCAACCACCCCGGCGATCTTGTAATCGCCGGAGGCAAAAGCGGCCATGACGGCGATGGCGACCAGTTCATTGATGCTGAGCAGGCCGCGATAGACGTCTTTGACGGCAGTCCAGACGATGGGGTAACCCAGGATGATAGCGCCGACGAAGGCGCTGGCACTGGCCACGGTTTGGCTCCGGTCAAAGGCCCAATCCACGATAAAGGCGTTGACGACACAAACGATCCCAACCAGGGTCTGCCACAGGCGGACTGCGGCGTGGTCGTGGTCATGATCGTGCTCGCACGAGGGGCACGACGCGTCGTGCTCCTGGCGGCGGCTTAGAAGAGAGGTGACTTGCATGCGCTAAGTGTTACGAAAGGTCGAAGTTCCAGGGGCTAAGGGCCTCATTAACACCGCCGCTTCAGCGCGGTGTACGAATGCGGCGGGCCGTCGCAGCCGTTTCAACGGCGTTGCGCACTCCCAGACAAACCGTTGAAACGGTTGCCGCGGCCCGGGCGCCTTTTTGCACCGGGCTGAAGCCACGGTGTTAATGAAAGGTCTCGGCGGGGTATCGAATGTCCGGGCTGAATTCACTGATTTTGCTCGTTGGGTTTTGGAGGCGGACGATTGAGCAGGAGGCGGAGTTCCTGGGGTTTTTCGGGCAGGAATATCTTGTCCTGGACGTTGGTCATGACGGCGCCGAGGGTGGCGGCCAGGCGCTGCTGCGCAAAGAGGCTGGGGTTCTCTCTGTATTTGGGGAGCAGGTCCTGAAACTGCTTGGCGCGGCTGGAGATGTCATCGACAAAGCGGGCGCGCTCGGATTCGGCGAGCTTGATGCGGGAGGATGCCTGGGCGCTGGCGTCATTGGTGGTTTGGATTCCATGGCCCCGGGCGTCGGCAATGACTTTGCTGCGGCGGAGTTCGGCATCGACGACGCTTTGGAAGGCGGCCTGCAATTGGCGGGGGGGTTTGCTGCGGATGGCGCATTCTTCGACGGTCACGCCCAGATGGCGTTCCTGGATCAACTTGTTGGCGCGCGCCTGGACGGCCTCTTTGAAGCCGAAGACGTCGCGCACCAGGATGTCATCAATTCTGAAGCGGGAGGCGGTGTAGAGGAGGGCGCTATCGAGGGCGTTGCGGACCGCGTTGGAGGCGTTGAGGAAACCGAAGACGTAGCCGATGGGGTCGCTGATGTGGTAGGTCAACGTGGCCCGGACATGGACGATATTGGTGTCGGCGGTGATGGCGTAGCCGTCCACGACCGGGTTGATCGGGGCGCCGAACCCGACGGGTTCTTCGGTGCGGGCCAGTTCCTGCTCTCGCGTAGTGGCGTACCAACCGGCGGAAGATTCGACTTGTTGGAGGCCGGAGATGGAGACGATGACAGGCTCATCGATGGGATACGGGAAGGACCAGTGCAGACCCGGCCCCAGGAGGCCCTGCTGGCCCTGGGCCAAGGGCCGGCCGAAGCGCAGGATAATCGCCTGCTGCTGCGGGCCGACGGTGAAAAAGCCGGAGGCCAGAAAGACGGCGACCAGGACAAGCATGACGAACTTGACGATGACGAAGCTGCTGCGCAGGGCCTCGGCCAGGGCCTGCGAGCCGGCATCGAGGGGCGTCTCCGGCGGCGGCGGGACGGGCGGCGGCTTGGGGCTAAGAGGTATGTCGTCCATAACTGCGTTATGGTTTCAAGAGGTTGGTGGACACGCCGTGCAGGAGGTTAAAGGGAGGCGTGTTTGCGTCGAAGATGAGCGTCGCGTGGTCTTTGAGCGATTCTTTGAGGGCGTCGAGTTGGAAGATGAATTTGGCCAACTCCGGGTTTTGCTTGAAGACGGCCAACGATTCGGCTGCCTGGGCTTCGCCCAGGGAGCGGATTTCGGTGGCTTTTCGATCGGCCTCGGAGAGCATGACGGCGGCCGTGGTGTCGGCCTGGGAGTCGATCTTGCTGGCTTCGGACTTGCCTTCGGATTCGGAGCTATCGGAGAGGACCTTGCGCTCGGCTTGCATCCGATCGAAGACGGTTTTGCTGACGCTCTCGGGGAGTTGGAGCCTCTTGATGCCCAGGAACCTGATATCGAGGCCCCAGTTGTTGGTCGAGATCTGCGCCTGGATTGTCTTGCTCATTTCATCTTCGATGGCCAGCAGGCCGGCCCCGTTCCCGCTGGTGGAGACGAAATCGGACAGGGGATGTTTGCCGACGATGGCCTTTTCGACATTTTCCAGGCGCTCCTGGATTTTGCTCTCGGCCTCGGCAATGGAGTTGAGGCTGCCGGCGAACTTCGGGAAGAAGGCGACGGGGTCGGTAATCTGCCATCCCACATAGACCGAGGTCAACAGGGTGAAGCTGTCCTTGGTCAGGCCCTCGATACCGCGGTCCTCGAAATTCTGGATGCGTTGGTCGAACTTATAGACCTTCTGGATTGGCCAGGGCCATTTATAGTGGCGGCCAGGCTCGGTGATGGGCCGGGTGGGTTTGCCGAAGGTCGTGACCATGGCTACCTCCGATTGGCGGACCTGGAAGACGAAGAGCGGCAGGCCAAAGATGAAGACCAGCAGCAGGCCGACGGACAGGGTGAAGAAATTGCGCTTCATGGGAGGTTACTTGTTCGGTTTGTTCGTCGAGACGTTCAGACCTTCAAAGAGTTCGGGCCGGATACGGTCCTGGAGGTCGAAGGTGATGACGTCATGGGTATTGGTGGTGAGCATAAGGTACTTGCGGGCGCTGGCGGTGGCGGCGGTGAAGGTGCGCAGATAGGCCCGCTCGACATAGACAGAGGGAGCGGCTTGAAAAGCGGGGATCTGGTTGGTGAAGAGGGCGGCTTGGGCCAAGGCCCGGGCCTGGGTGGTTTCACGCTCGGCGCCGGCCTTGTTGAGGATGGAGGCGACCTGCGCGCCCGCCAGGTTGTTGGTCCGAACCTCGTAGGCCCGGGCTTCCAGTATCTTCGCCAGCTTGGTTTGAGTGGCGGCGACGACTTCCTCATAATACTTGGCGACTTTGACGGGAGGATGGAGGTCCTGCAAGGCGACGGCGAGGATGCTGACGCCCAGCTCGCGCTCATTGGCGGCGGCCTGGATGCGGTTGGCGAGGGTTTCCGAGGCCTCGAGCCGGCCGCTGGACATCAGGTCGTTCATGTCGGCGCTGGCAAAATAGCGGACAACTTCCCGGGTGGCCACGTCATGCAGCAGCGAAGGGGCGTCTTCATTTGTGTAAGACCAGAGCATGAGGTTGGTGATCTGGAATTCGACCGGGATGCTGCCGGTGATGAAACTGACCGGCGGCGCGCGTTTGCCGGCAGGCTCGTTGGTGGTCCCGAGCAGCCCCTGGTCCCGGGTGGCCACCAGGAAGTCCTCTTCCTTGGCGCCGGGGCGGACATGGGCCTTGGTCCAGAGCACGAACGGCTCGCTTTCCTTCGTGGAGTCGCCCGTGACTCCAACCTCGATCGTCTGTATCTGCTCGGTGCGGGAGCGATAGACGCGGTCGATGGGCCAGGGCAGTTTCAGATGCGCGCCGGCCTCGAGCAGCGTGCGCCCATCAACGGGCCTGCCGAAACGCTCGAGCAGCCCCTGTTCCCCGGCGTCGATGAACACAACGCACGTCGAGAGCAACAAGACGCCCCCTTGCATGAGGAGCAGCCATTTGAGGGCGCGCTCGAAGAACAGGCGATAGAACCAGGTCTCGGAGACCTTGAAGCCGAATTGGTAATCCACCGCCTGGGCAGCGGTGGTGACCAGTCCTTCGGGTTGGGCCAGCAGGCCCACGAGCCGGCTCTCATAAAGGGGCCGCTCGATCTTGCCTTTGACACGGGGCCGATAGATCTCGAGCACCAGCGCGATGAGGGTCTCGAGGGCCACCAGGGCGAGCAGGACGCACAGGACGTGCGCCAGCACCATGTCCGCCTTGGGGAATCCCCCTTTCACGGCGATGATGCCGGCGGCGACCAGCCCGCAGATGAAGGCGTCGAGCAGGACATAACTGGCGCTGGGCCGGAGCAGGCGATTGTTCTCGAGGCGGGCGAAGGTGGCGGAGAACCGGCCCAGGAGGAAGAGCACCAGGGCGAAGACGCCGAAAAGCCCCAAGGCGATTGTCGGCTGCTTCAAGTCGGCGACGGTGGTGGGTTTGCCCAGCCAGCGCCAGAAGAAATAAGCGCCACCGGATTGGAGCAGGCACAACAGGACGGTGAATATCGGGACAAAGATGCGCTCGAACTGCTCGCGCGAGCGCTGGGCCGGAAAGATCTCGGCCTCCTTGGTCTCGAACATGGCGGAGCCGGCGTGGGTTCTGGCCAGGTCCTCCAACTCGAGCTTCTCGAGCCGCTCGTTCTCCTCCAGGCGCATCTGGAACCAGCTTACGGCGGCTACCAGCAGGCCCATGCCCAGGAACAGAGTGCCGACCTGGCCGGCCAGCGAATTGCTGTTCCTTGCGACCGCAAAACCCGCCACCCCAACCACCAGCAGAGCCAGCAGATTGATTAGACCGTTTTTCTGAGTGCTTCGTTCCATTATCTCATTAGTCAGGTTTGACCATTCAACAGGCGTGGCTGCTCACTTAAAATTGTCAACTGAGTTCCCGTTCTTCAAATAACAGGACCGCCAGCGCCAAAACCGCTCCCACATACGCCACGGCATAGACAAAGGCCTTGCCGACATAGCCCCAGTGATAGGTGCTCTTGCCGGTATCCAGGGCGTCGGCCAGCCAGAAGAGCTGCCAATTGGGCGTGAGGGTGTAAAGGACCGCGGCCCAGCGCGACCCGCCCATTCCGGCCTGTTTCAGGAGCGCCTGGTCTTCGGCGCTGAGATTGGGCGGCGCGGCGGCTTGCGGGTTGGCTTGGCTGTTGTTGGCATATTTTTGCAGCAGCTCTTTGAGGAGGGCCTTTTGGCTGTCCGACCACCGGGAACTGGTCACTT